>Ga0233413_10000937_pt1 | contig 13401 bp, 9 predicted proteins | sample Na_anoxic_6_MG_FD_189019 | JGI IMG/M metagenome (GOLD analysis project Ga0233413, IMG submission 189019) | Seawater microbial communities from Saanich Inlet, British Columbia, Canada - Na_anoxic_6_MG | ecosystem: Environmental > Aquatic > Marine > Inlet | place: Canada: British Columbia... | reverse complement strand
ACAAGGAACTATGGATCGAACTTGATAAAATGAATTCAAATCATAAGATAACCTGGATTAAAGTAAAAGGACACAGTGATAATGTGGAAAATAACAGATGCGATGAATTGGCAACAGGAGAAATAACAAAAAACCTATAAAATCATAAATCATAATTGAGATCTGTCTTTGAATATGAGGGACAGGTCTTTTTTTATAGGGACAGGTCTTAGATGTTTGTGGTAAATATTGACATAATCTAGATAAATGGTAAAATATGTATATATTTTGAAAGGTGCAGCATGAGGATAAGGCGAAAGAAATCTCCAGCTTATAAATATCATATTCGAATACGCGGAATGGATGAAGTTCAGTTGTTCCGTGATAAAGAAGACAAAGCTAAATATATTAGCATTGTTAGTAAATATAAAAAAATCCATAAGTGTAAAGTTTATTCTTATGTGATAATGAATACTCATGGTCATTTTTTTATAGATCCTAAAGGCTATGATATTTCAAAATTCATGCATAAAGTTAATTTATGTTATGCCCAATATTATAATAGAAAATATAATAGGGGCGGTCCGGTTTTCAGGGGTAGGTTTGAAAGTGACCCTGTTTGCAGCAATACATACAGCCTGGCGTTATCTGCATATATTCATAATAATCCAAAAGATGTTGTAGGATTCAGAGGGCGCGAAGAATATTTCTACTATTCCTCATATGGAATTTATGCAGGAATAAGAAATAATTTCGATGATTTTCTCGATACAGACTATATCTTAAGTTTAATGCTGGTTAAAACTATGGAAAAAGCCAGAGAAAAGTACATAAACCTTGTTAAACATCGTAAATATGACAGCAGCATCAGAAATATTATTAAATGCTTATCTTCGGGTGAAATGTTAATTCCTGATGAGGCGATTTTTCAGAATTGAAAAATAAAAAAACATCAAGCCTATTAAAAGTAATTGAAAAGTTTTTCCAATATCTTGAATTCCCTATAAAATTAATTACTTTTTTTGTTTTACATAGTACATAATCTGTATATAATAAGGACCTGTCCCCATTAAATATATTTGCTCTATTTCATTTTTATTGGGGAAGGTATTTAAAAGACTAGTCCCTGGAATTTATGTGGAAAAGTTTTGACATTGGGAATGGGTTATGTTAGAATACCACAGGTAGCCGCACGGAACAGGCTCTTAAAAGCATGCAAATGCTGCCCGGTACCGGCGAGACTGGATTGAGGAGGAAAACAGAATAATGTACGCGATTATTGAAACCGGCGGAAAGCAATACAAGGTTTCCAAAGGTGATCAGGTATTCGTTGAGAAGCTTGATAAAGAAGAAGGCAAGACCGTAAATTTTGACAAAATACTTGCATTTTCAGATGGAGAGAAATTAGTTACAGGCACACCATATCTGAAAGATGTCAAAGTCTCTGGAAAAGTTGTAAAAAACGGTAAAGGCAAAAAGATTGTAGTCTTCAAGTTTAAACCTAAAAAAGGTTACAAGAGGACTCAGGGGCACAGGCAGCCATATACATGCGTAGAAATAATAAATGTTAAAGCAGTTGAAAAGAAAACAGCCCCAAAAGCAGAAGATAAGTAATCGGAGGTGAAATAAATGGCTCATAAAAAAGGTGTTGGAAGTACCAAGAACGGCAGGGACAGCGAAAGCAAACGGCTTGGTGTCAAAAGAGGCGACGGTCAGTTCGTACTGGCAGGTAATATTCTTGTTAGACAGCGCGGAACTAAAATTCACCCCGGTGAAAATGTAGGACGCGGTAAAGATGATACATTGTTTGCAACTGCTGACGGCGTTGTGAGTTTTACCAGAAAAGGTAAAGATAAGAAACAGGTAAGTATCATTACTCAGTAAGAAAAACCTGAAACGAAAACCGTCCTGCTGACAGTGGGGCGGTTTATTTTTTGCAGTGAAATAAAGTATAATGACATTGCATCGGAGAGAATATGTTTATTGATGAAGCTAAAATCCATATCAAGGCAGGCAATGGCGGTAATGGCGCTGTATCTTTTAGACGCGAAAAATATGTTGCAAACGGGGGTCCCGACGGCGGTGACGGCGGCAATGGCGGAAATATAGTTTTCGCAGCGAATGAAAATGTCCGCACGCTTGCTGATTTTAGGTATAAAAGAAAATATGTAGGCAAGGATGGTGAAAATGGCGGCAAAAAAAATTGTTCCGGCAAATATGGCGAGAACACTGTTATAAGTGTACCGATGGGAACTTTGATTCGTGATGCTGAAACAAATAAAATACTAATTGACCTTAGTAAGCCTAACCAACAGTATATTGCAGCAAAGGGCGGCAAGGGCGGCGCCGGGAATCAGCATTTCGCGAGGGCGACCAGACAAATCCCGACTTTTGCAAAGGCCGGTACAGATGGCGAAGGGCTTTATATTAAACTGGAGTTGAAGCTATTAGCTGAAGTAGGATTATTAGGTTTTCCGAATGTGGGTAAATCAACATTATTATCACGTGTGTCATCAGCAAAACCAAAGATTGCCAATTACCATTTTACAACACTGTCTCCAAACCTTGGTGTTGTGAAAATTGACAGGGAATTCGAATTTGTAATTGCAGATATCCCAGGGCTTATAGAAGGAGCACATGCAGGGACAGGTCTTGGGCATGAATTTCTAAGGCATATAGAAAGAACAAAACTTCTAATTCATATGGTAGATATTTCAGAATCGGAAGGACGGGACCCTGTGGCTGATTTTGACAAAATCAATAAAGAGCTTGAACTTTTCAAGCCTGAGTTGATGGAAAAGCCGCAGATCATTGCAGCTAATAAAATTGATGTTGTATCTGATACCGAGAGAATTGATAAATTTGCAGAAGAAATGAAATCACGAGGGTATGAAGTATTTTTAATTTCAGCAGTGACAGGGACAGGTCTGCAGGAATTGATTTACAGAACTGCCGAATTGGTAAGAGAACTGCCAGATACAGAACTTATTGAGCAAGTTGATGAAATTAAAGAATATGTAGTTCGGGAAGACGAAGGGTTCAAGGTTAATAGAGTTGAGGATTATTACGTAGTTGAAGGCGAAACGGTTGAAAAATTAATCGGATCCGTGAATATTAATGATTATGAATCCCTGGGATACTTCCAACGCAGACTTAGAGCCTTGGGAGTAATTAAGGCACTTGAGAATGCCGGGGTTCAAGAAGGCGATACTGTCTGTATCGGAAACTTTGAATTCAACTATATGAAATAAAGAGGTAAATATGATAACAGGAAAACAAAGAAGTTACTTAAGAAAATTATCAAATAAAATGAGTCCGATTTTTCAGATCGGAAAGGGCGGACTTACAGAAAATATTATAAAACAATATGAGGAAGGCCTTGAAGCAAGGGAATTAGTTAAGACAACGGTTTTGAAAAACTCTCTCTTTGATGCTAAGGAAGCCTGCGAAGTTATAACAGAAGCGACTGGTGCTGAGATTGTTTCTGTCATCGGAAATAAATTTGTTTTATACAGGGAGTCAAAGAAAAAGAAAACAATCAATCTACCTAGGTAATTATGTCATTGGTAATTTGATTATAAATCAATTCGGCATTTTCCTTTAATTTATCGCAGATTGCCATGGCATCATTTTTAGTGCCGGAGGAATATTTGACGGAAAAGAGAAGATTTCTGTCATCTTTTATTTCAAGAATTGACACAAAACCCCCGTTATCACCAGGCTCAATATATGATACGATATCGCGGTCATGCCTGACTATATCAGTCTTTGAATCAGTTATTTTATCTATATGTTTTCGTAAGCCCTTAGGAAGTTTATGAATTAGGAAATCAAGGGTTTCCGAGCCTTTTCTTGTTATCAGGTATGTATCTTCGCCGTTGGGATTTTCTTCCTTCTTCAAATATCTATTATCAATAAGATCAGCCAGCAAATGTTGTAGAAGAAAAAAATTAAAAAGATTGCCTTCTGTAACAATCTGTGTAAGCCTGGTGTTGGTCAATGGCAATCCTATGCTTTTTGAAATGTAAAGCAAAGTAAGTTTATTCTCGGCAAGTTCCGCATTATCTGATATGTACATTTAAAATCTCCAAGTTTATGTGTTGAAATTATATCATAAATAAATCTTTAAAATCACATAAAATATTATCGATGTATAGATGCAAGATGTTATTATTGTCTTGGGGGAAATTATAATGAGAATTTTAATTCTAGCGGATTCCGGAACCTTTAATAGCATTGAAATAGCGGCTAATTCAGAGAAGTTTATAAACTGGTGGGATGACAGTGATATTAAGCAAGTCCAATGTGTTGAATGTTATGCTGCCATAGAGATTGCAGAACATTTAAAAAAAGCCGGTTGCACAACAAAAATAGAAAATTTTGTAAACAGAGACAGGTCTGGGTCTGATGCAGTTGTATTTGTAGGAAAGTCTGTTATTGAATGTGAAGGTTTTACCATGCCTGATGGCAGCAAAGACGGTTCATTCCATAGCTTTATGCACAATAATTCCCGATATGTTCTGATATGGGGTAATGATTTTTCCGGCACACTTCATGCAGCATTTGAATGGCTTTCCTCCCTTGGATTCAGGTGGTACACCCCGGACGAAAATGGAACAATTATACCAACTGTCACAACTATTCCGGATAGTAAACGCCATCTGAATTATGATTACAGGACCAGGGGTTGTTACAATGAATTCATCGATGATGATAATCCGGGGCTTCTTGATTGGGCGGTTCATAACTGCATGAACATGCTACGCGTTAATAAGTTATTCAATCCCTGGGGAGTGAAAAAGCGCGGCCTATCAATAATGAGCGGCGGTCATGAAATTTTTTACAAATATTTAAATCCGAATTCACAATACCCATATGATGTTGGGGACAGGTCTACTAGCGATAGGGACAGGTCTGCCGGTAATAGGGACAGGTCTGGAAAAATTATGAAGAGTGATCCATATGCGGGAACCTGCCAAACGGTTGATGGGAGTGATATGGCCGAATTTACATATTTTGATGCCCACCCTGAATGGTTTGCTCTGATTGATAGTATTAGAAGTTCCAGAGATGAGAATATAAGAGCTACAGAGGGTTATTACACCGGGGATAATTTTTGCACATCCAATACTGATGCAGTTGCTGAGCTTGCTAAGAACATGCTTGAATCACTAAAAACAGGGGATTACAAGTTTTGCGATTATTTAAACTTGTGGGCTTATGACAATGGAACCTGGTGTGAATGTGAAAATTGTAAAAATACCGGTAATCTGTCCAGGCGGATGCTTATACTTGCATATAACATAAATAAAATTTTTGAAATAGCATATGAGAACAGAGAAACCGGAAGGCGTGTGAAGCTGGTTGTGCCCATATATCATGAGACCCTTGAGCCGCCGGATGTATCTCTACCGGATGATTTTGACTACGAACACATTATAATTACCTATTTCCCGATTGAAAGATGTTATGCTCATAACATTGACGATATCTCATGTACCGAAACCAATCTGCAGCTTAAGAAACTCTATGAGAAATGGGCAGCATCAAGTGAAAGCAATTATTCAGGTGACATTTTCATCGGGGAATACTACAATGTCAGCTCGTTTGCATCGCTGCCGTTTATATTCGCTGACTCGATGATAAATGACATTCCCTATTATTTCAAAACAGGAACAAGGCACCTTTACTATATGCATATATCAGCAAGAAACTGGGGAATGCTGATGTTGAACAACTGCGTGCTTGCGGGTTTGCTTAAGGATACATGTTTCAATGTTGAAGAATTCCATAATGAAATCTATTCTAATTATTATCCGGCAACGGGAGAGATAATGAAAAATTTCCATAACTTGCTCAAAAAAGCCTCTCTCAATTCGAAATATCTTAAGCATTATCAATTTTCTAAAGATGGCAGAAAACTGTCATTAATAGGTATGATTTCAGAAAAAGAGAAATTCCCATTAAAGCATTGCAAATTTGACTCAAGGATAAATGATCCAAACAATTCATTGAGCTTTGTTGAAACAATGGTCTATCTTGAGCGTGCTGCAGTAATTATTGATGATGCTGAAGGAACAGCGAATGGAGTTGAATTAGAACGAATAAAAATTGAAAAGATGCGATTTGACTATGGATTGAAAGTTATGAGGTTTATATACAACTACACCATCCTAAGAATAGCTATCAATAATCAGGAAAAGCAAAAAAGTACCGAATATTTCAAAATATTAGAAGAGCTTCGCACTGAATTAAGGAAAATCACAAAACCTCTTGAAGAAATGAAATATGAATGCCCCTGGTATGAAAATGCATACAAAGCCACCTGGCATGAGAAATCCTATGAAGAATTACGGCTGGAACTATTAGGTAATTGAAATTGGGGACAGGTCTGCTGCAGGAACAGGGACAGGTCCGGCGTGTGTTCCATTTTTGGTATTACTTTTCATGATATAATCTTTCCATGGGTATCTGCATTAATTACGGCACATCGAAAAGAAGGAATACAGAAGTCTGCATCAATGAAATCAATGAGGTTCTGAGTAATGCCGGGCGTCATAAAGTCATTTTGCTCGTTCCGGAGCAGTTTTCCTCATATTACGAACAGCTGATGGTTGAGAAAAGCATCGAAAAAGGCAGCTTTTTCGCAGAGGTGCTGACTTTCAAACGACTTTCATACAGGGTTTTCACCAGGAATCTCAGCAGCAGCGATAAATACATTGACAACGCAGGAAAAAGCATGCTGATGTACAAAGTCATTTCAAGCATTTCGGATAAATTTGAAGCATTTAAAAAGGCTGGTAAATATCCTGCTTTCTCAGGAGAAGCCGTAAATACAATTAGAGAGTTCAAGCGATATGGTGTATCTTCAGATGCGTTAGCTGAAGCTGCCGGGAAGGCAGAGGAAGGCCGATTAAAGAGGAAACTCTATGAGATGGCTTTGATATATCAAGAATATGAAAAGCAACTCAGCAAAAACGGTTATAACGATGCGGATGACAACCTTATGGAACTTGCACGACTACTGAACTTTGATGAGGAGCTTCGAGGCGCAACAATATGGGTTGATGGATTTGACGGGTTTACCCCGGCTGAGACAGAAGTAGTAACTTCCATGATGGCAAAAGCAACTGATATTACATTTTCATTCTGCTGCAAAAACCTGGATCTAACGGATAGGACCGATGTATTCTATCCGGTGGTTAAAACTACAGGAATTATTCAAAAAGCTGCCGGGAATCTGGGGTTCTATGTAAAGGAACATAAAATAAAACCTGAAGATCCTGCTCTAACCGACAGGCCCGGGGAACTGGAGCATTTGGCTACTCAATATTTTTCATATCCGGGTATTAAATATAGCAGAAGCTGCAGTAACATAAAATTATACAGGGCCGAAACTATTTATGAAGAAGTAAGAAGATGTGCCCTTGAAATCTGCAATTTAGTTCGATGTGGTGAAATGCGATACGGCGACGTATGTATCGTGTCGGGTTTATATGAAGAATATAGAGAATATATTGACGCGGTTTTCAGTAAATATAATATCCCGGTTTTCCTTGATGAGAAGCGTACTATTTCTAAACACCCTCTGGCGGCATATATACTTGCTTTACTTGACACTTACACTTCTAAATACTCCTATGAATCGGTGATGAACTACCTTAAATCATCTTATACCGATATTGACTATGATGATATTTCAAAACTTGATAATTACATCAGACAATGGGATATAAAAGGCATTGGAAACTGGACGGAGGGCGATTGGGATTATCATGCAGGCCGACACGATAATGAAGCTGTATTGGATTCCATAAACGGAACTCGGAGAAAAATAGTAAATACACTTGAATCATTTTTTAATAAGCTAAGATATGGTATAAATGCTCAGGAGTTTGCTACCGGTTTATTCAATTTCTTAGTAGAAAACGGAATCTTTGCCAGGATAACAGAAGATGCCGACGAAGCCACAAAAGAAGGCAGGTTGGATTATGCAGATGAACTGAAGCAAAGCTGGAATTTCCTAATGGAAATCTTAAATCAGATTCATGTAATATCAGGCATTGATAAGCAAAGTGCAGAAAAGTACAGGACGATGCTTGAACTGGCTTTCGCTCAAAAGAAAATTGGTGTCATTCCGCCAAGGACGGATGAGGTCTTTGCAGGGGGGATCAACAAAGCTTATGGAATCAGAGCGAAGATGCTTATAATTCTCGGTGCCAATGATCCCGGCTTCCCTGAAAGGAGAGTAAGCGAAGGCTTGTTTACTGATAAGGACAGGGCTGACATAAAAAACATCGGGCTTGAAGTAGCACCTGATACAAAAGAACAGGTTATGAATTCGCTGATTAATACTTATAATTTACTGAATTTACCGGAAAAGAAGCTATATGTTAGCTATTCCGAGAGTGGCACCGATGGAAGCCAGCGGAGAAAATCGAGTTTTTTCGACAGGTTTGAAAACATCTTCGAACTTGCTAATACAGAGGACTCCTCTGTCATTGAGCAAGAGGACTATATTTTGACGCCCCTGACTGGCATGGATGAATTAGCATGTACAGGTATAAGGACAAACGGTGGGGACAGATCTGGTCTGGCAAGGTGGTATAAGGAAAACGACTTGCCAATAGCAGGCTTAATCAGTCAGGATACGCCATCAGAAAAGGGGTTTGAGCAGATACTCCTCAAACTGCTTGGAAATTCCATTGAATCGAGTCCGACTGATATAGAGAATTACATAAGTTGTCCGTTTAAGTATTTCGCAGGTAACGCACTTAGGATTACCGAGAGAAAGGATTTCGAGGTTTCGGCTCCCGATATTGGTAGTATCATACATAACATCTTAAAAGAACTCGTCGGAAAACATATAAATGATGAAGCTATAGAGCGTGAGAAGTACATTGGAGAGGCTGGGGAAACGCTGGATAGAATGAGAATCGGAAGAATGTTCAGCCGCGACAAAAGATTCGGTTATCTAGGTAAAAGAATAGCAACCAGGGCTGTTGAGTCCTTCATACTGCTAAAAAAGCAACTAGAAGCCGGCGATTTCAAACCCGTTGAACTTGAAGCTGCTTTCGGTCGGGGACGAAATATACAAGCGCCGCAGTTTACGACCGGGGAACGAAGCATATATCTTAACGGACGAATTGACAGGGTCGACGGCACTATTATTGACGAGGATGAGTACTATAGGATAATTGACTATAAATCATCCGACAAGCCGCTTAAGCTTTATAGAATCAACGAGGGACTGGACATACAGCTTGCTTCGTATCTAATGGCATACGGTGACCACAGCGGCATTAAGCCAGCGGGGATGTATTATTTCACAACTAAGAATCAAATCATTAATGTGGATTATGGATATATACAGGAAAAAGTAAATGAAGAAAAGTTCAGCCGTGCGCGAATGGAAGGCTATACGGTGGCCATAAAGGATGTATATAAAGCCATGGACAGGGGATTTGAAGGTAAAAGCGATATAATCCCTGTTAGTTATGACAAGAAGAACGACAGGTATAAAAAAACGCTGACCGAGAAAGAAATCAGTAGTATGACAGACAGGATTAGGGAAATTATTTCAAGGAATACTGAGAAGATATTCAGATGTGAATTTCCGGTTGAGCCGGTTAATGCAAGAGGAACCGCATGCGAATACTGTCGGTACCAAAGCATATGCGGATTTGACAGTAAGAAACCAGGCTCCGAATACAGGCAAATTTTTGAAGTGGATGATGAGGATGTAAACTGGGGTAAAAATGAGTGAAAAAACATTTACAACTGAACAGGACAATGCTATAGGACTCCGCGGTAAGAACCTGCTGGTGTCTGCATCAGCAGGAACGGGCAAAACCACGGTTCTTGTTGAACGTATTATCAGGATGGCAACAGATCCGGTAAACCCTGTCGACCTAGATAGGATGCTGATAGTCACATTTACGAACGCAGCCTCAGAAGAAATGAAATCGAGGATAAGAAATGCGCTTTATGATGAACTAAAGAAATCCCCCGGAGACCAAAGACTCAGAAGGCAGCTGATTCTTCTTGGCCAGGCAAACATTTCGACAATCCATTCATTCTGTTCCGATGTCATCAGAAGTAATTATCACCTTTTGGACATAGATCCGGGTTTCGGCGTATGCGATGAAGGCAAGGCCAACGGGTATCTAGAGGAAGCTATGTCCAATGTGCTGGCAGAAGCCTATGCACAGGGGGATGACGCATTTATAAGGCTGGTTGACGGTTATGGCAGGGGTAATGACGATTCACATCTGGCTAAACTGCTTAGTGATATTTATAAAAAAGCAAGAAGTATGCCTGACTATAGAAAGTGGCTTAAGGATAAAGCAGTATTGTTAGAAAAAAATACAGATGACTTCGGAGAAACAAAGTGGGGAAGTCTGATACTAGAGCATGCAGGAGAACGCATAACCAGTTATTTAGAAGATATAACTAATCTAATTGAATTAATAGAGGACGATGAATTCTTGGTCGGATATATTGATACACTGGCAAGTGACCACTCTCTTATAGAAAAACTTGCGGAGAAATTTACTTATGGGAAATGGGATGAATGCAAGAAGAGCATAGATTCCTTAGTATGGCAAAGGCTTGCGAATGCAAAAAAAGGTGCCTTAGAACATTTGAAAAGTATTGTTAAAGACACCAGAAATGAATATAAAAAAGAAATCGGGGCAATAACAGGCAGATTGTCAGGCACGTCTGAACAAATAAATAGTAATATGAAAGACCTGTCCCCGGTCTTATCACGAATGACTGAAGTGATATTGCGGATTGATAAAGAATATACCGAAATCAAGAATGAAAATGGCATGGTTGACTACAATGACCTGGAGCATTATGCGCTGGAATGCCTCGAAAAAGATGCAGGAGCCATGTACCGGGACAGGTTCGATGAGATTTTCGTGGATGAGTACCAGGACAGCAATCACATTCAGGAAAGAATAGTAAGCCTTGTAGCTGGACATGGTCAAAATTTAAAAAATGTTTTTATGGTAGGGGACGTTAAGCAGAGTATTTACAGGTTCAGGATGGCGGATCCTAAAATATTTGCAGAGAAAAACGAAACTTTCTCTAATGAGCTCACTGATGATGATGTGCGAATTGACTTATTTGAGAATTACAGGAGCCGTGAACCGATTCTGGATTTTACGAATTTTATCTTTATGAATATAATGTCAAGAAAAGTCGGAGATGAAGATTACACAGGCAATGTTATGCTAAAACCTGGGAAAAAGCCCAGCAGGGAGCATCCCGATTGGATTGACAATGGTTACCCCGAGGGCAATGACAACGGATACCCGGTGGAAATCAAGCTTGTCTGCGGAGATGATAAAATCTTATTCACGAGTGACATCTCAAAAGAAAGCAGGGAAGCATCAGTTGTAGGGCATGAGATTCTTCAGTTTATAAATTCAGGGATGACTATAACAGATAAACGAACCGGAAAAGAGCGGAAAGTAGAATTCAGGGACATGGCGATTTTGATTCGAAGCGCTAACACTGTTTCCGCCGACTATGTCAGGCAGCTGAAGAAAATGGGAATCCCGGTGTATTCAGAAAGCAGCTCGGATTTTTTCAAAGAACGTGAAATCAGAATCATGGAGGCTTTTTGCAGGGTTATTGACAATCCAAGGCAAGACATACCCCTTGTTGCGCTTCTGAGGTCTTCGATTTTCGGTTTTACTGATATGGAATTAGCATACATCAGATGTTATTCAAGGTTTATGAACTATTATGATTCATTACTGATGTTTAGTGAAGATGATTTGTTGAAAGATAAAATACACAGATTTCTGGAGACTATTCAAAATTATAGAAATGATTCCGTCAAAAGGCCCATGGATAGATTGATTTGGGACATGATGCATGAGACAGGCTTTTACTATTTTTGTGAAGAAGGAGACAACCCGGAAATTAGACAGAGGAACCTGAGAAGACTATTTGAGATTGCAGGCACCTACGAAGGCGGCAGGGAAACAGGGATTTTTGGATTTATTTCTTATCTCGAACAATTGGAAAAAACCGGGATTAAAGATACATCGGTATCCGGAGGCGATGCAAATGTTGTAACCCTGATGAGCATTCACAAGAGCAAGGGGCTTGAGTTCCCGGTTGTGTTTATTTCAACATGCGGGAAGGGATTCAATAGGCGTGAATACAGCGAAAACGTTATTTTTGATAGGGAACTTGGATTTGGACCGGATTACATTGACGCCCGGGAAGGGCTAAAACTGACAACAGCCGTCAAAAAAAGTATAAAAATCAAAAAGGAGATTGAAGACCTGGCGGAAGAAATGCGGGTTTTGTATGTTGCTCTTACAAGGGCATGTGAAAAGCTTGTCATTACAGGCTATGTCAAAACCCCTGTAAAATCATTCGAGAAATGGCACCTTAAAGGAATACGAAAAGAAGGTAAGATCAGCCCCGGGAAGGTTATCCTTGCGAATGGTTACATGGATTGGATAATGCCTGTAATCATTAGCGATGATATAAAGGATGACCTTGAAAATGGTAAATATCATATAATGCATAATCCTAAAAAGGATGGCCCGTATTATAAAATTGATGTTTTCGATCCCATAAAAATAAAGGAATGCCTTGATTACCGGCAGACTTTGATAAGAAAGCCTGTAATACAAAAAGATGCACTTGATTATATCACCGTAAAGGACAGGTTTGAATGGGAATATCCATATGCCCACGAGGGAATCTTTCATAAGAAAGTTTCAGTGACAGAGCTTAAGAAACTGCATGATGTACAGCCGGGCGAAAGGGATATATTCCATAAGGAATTCATTCCCAGGCCGGAATTCATGAATGAAGGCAGGCTTGATGCTGCAGGACGGGGAACAATGCTCCACAATATTATTGCAGCGGTTAACCAAAAGAGGGTGTTTGAACCCGATTATGTCCGGGGATTATGTAAAAAAAGCGGCTGCAGAGAAGAACAAATTGAGGATTCTGTGGCAATGATACTGGATTTCTTTAAGAGCAACCTGGGCAAAAGAATTATTGCTGCAGATAGCGAATCAGAAAAACCATTTTTGTTCCCAGTCCTCACAAAAGAACTGTACCCCGACAGTCTGCTTTTGCCTGAAGAAAACCATACGACTTTGGTCCAGGGTGTAATTGACTGCATGTTTTATGAGAACGATGGTATTGTAATTGTGGATTATAAATCAGACCATGTCATTGAAGGCAATGAGCAGGTGCATGCAAAGAAATATTCCCTGCAGCTGGAGATGTATGCAAAAGCCGTTTCAAACCTTACCGGAGTAAATGTAAAAGAAAAATACATCTATTTCCTTCAAACAAGGTGTTCAGTTCGGGTTCCTTAACAAAATATGTCAGGAAATAATCAATATAAGTAATATCATATAGAAAAAACCCTATTCATCA
>Ga0233413_10000934_pt1 | contig 13413 bp, 14 predicted proteins | sample Na_anoxic_6_MG_FD_189019 | JGI IMG/M metagenome (GOLD analysis project Ga0233413, IMG submission 189019) | Seawater microbial communities from Saanich Inlet, British Columbia, Canada - Na_anoxic_6_MG | ecosystem: Environmental > Aquatic > Marine > Inlet | place: Canada: British Columbia... | reverse complement strand
ATTCTTGTGCAACTGTAATGATTCGATGATCAATAAACCACAAAGCATTAGCACCAAACTTGTTGTGATAATCCGGATGCACAAACTCATCCAAATGAAAGTTATCTGTTATTCTGTATCTCATCCGAACATTGATTTAATGAATGTCGATATGCTAACCGCAGCAGTACCAATCACACCCCATTTAAACTTATTCAAGTCTTTAACATCCTTTTCAACATTGGTTAATCTTCTGCCTTTATCCTCCAACTTCTGCTCAACAACTGCCAGAGATGTTTTCATCTCAATCTGATTATCAAGTATCTTATCTAACTTATCCATTATGCTTTTGGGATTACACAAGCATTGAGATTAATTGCTTGTCTGATTGTAATGTCAAAAACCCATCCAACAAGATTGTCATCAAACCTTTCTGTAAATGATGTACCTGTTGATGTGCCTTGATTATAAATTCTTACTGCATTAGTTTTAAATGATGGCTCAATTTGTAGATAGGCAAGAAAGTCTTGATAGATAAGTAATGTATTTGATTTGATATTGTTCTCAATAGTTTCTTCACCATCTTTATCAAACTCAATCCCTGCGACAACTATCTGGAATGAGTAATCAAGTTCACCCGGTGAGAATGTTGCACCATTATCTGAAACCCAAAACACAGGATAATTTCTGTAATCAAATTCACCTGCTTTTGTTTTCTCAACCAATTCCCAAAAGTCACCATTGCCAAAGTAGTTAATCTCATAGTGAGCATCAGCAAATTCTTGAAAGATGGTAATCATCTGCAAGTATGTTATGTGCTTAGTCTTTATTGCCATAGCGTTTCTTAAAGTAGTTTAACAACTCTTTCTCCGATTTACCCCATTTCCACTTCTTTTGCTTAGGAGTTGCTTTCCCAATATCTCGCATCTTTTTTGCCATAATACTTTTTAGCTTGTCCCAAATACAACCCTGTTCTCGCAGCAGATTTCAATGGAGATACCTCACCACCTTCATCATTAGTACAGTACTCTGGAAACAATGAACTGTTACAAGTCAAATAATCAACCATCTTCATACCATAAAAGTCTGCTTTCCTTTGTGCTTTCTCCATTAAGAAATTCAATTCTTGAAATGATACTGTCTGACTGTTCTCACTATTCTTGGTTGATGTTCCTTTGTTTCTGATCTTGTAATTATTCATATAAATAATGTCATGCTCTGTCCACTTCACCAAAGTATTCACAACATAATCATTCATTAATGTCAAGTAATCACCTGTCAATGTACCACCAATTATCTTAGTCTTTAAGGCCTCATATAATCTTGTCCCTAATAATGGCTCAATGTACATTGCTTGTGCATCTTGAATTGCAGCAGTCAGCACTTTTGCACCTACATTGTCAGATACAACTGTATTGCTTTTAAAATAATCCTCTGTTATAAATAATACCTTTGCCATTATTGTTTCTTTCTTATTATAGTCTGCTGAAAAATATGTCTGCACCACGGTGTGATTCTGCCGGTTGTAGGATTATTGTAATATCCACCTCTGGATGTAAACACATCTAATCCTTGCCCATTGCTCAAACCGTTAATCTCTTGCCTTGAATACAGTTTCCTTTGTCCCATCATTGAGATGCAGAAATTTCTTGAACGACCTTTTAATGCAGGTGCATCAGACCTCAACGCATATCTGTATGCAATTGATAACTGTGATTTCGCAATCTCTGCAACCGTATCCTCACCATCTTTTGTCACTTGTCTTTCCACTAATCCATTTGCATCTGTTACAATATTTAATGCACCTGCTTGTTGCAGCTTTAACAATGAATCATTAACAACATCATCCGGGAGTTTTAATGCCCTTGAAAGGTCTTTAATTGATGCGTTTGGATTGTTCTGAACTTGCTCAAGGATTGCCATGTCTGTTGCAGACAGATTAGGTATTGCAGCGAACTTATGCAACTGCTTTTGTGCATTATCATCCTCAATTAGAAAATCCTCAATACTTGTACATTTCAATTCTTTCACAGATAAAATCTCATAATCTGATTCATCAACTCCACAACTTTCAAAATGAGATAATATAGTTGATTCAATCTCTCTGTCTGATTGCGTTTCAAATTGAGATGTCGAATTGCCCAATGGCTCAAACCCTGCCATTTCTCTGATTTCATTTTGTGTTAAATGTGGAATGATTTGTGCCAATTCTAACTGTTCTGTAATTGCCTCAATTGGAATAATCTCCAAGATTCTCGGCAATCCGTTAACAGATATTATTGAGTTGAATACCATTTCTTGCTGCTCTTGTTTTGGAGTTGCATATCTGTTCTGGTAAGCAGATTGTGCGAATGCCATTTCTTGAGCATTATTACTCAATCCATTCTGCCCTTCTTTCCATCCAAATAATATTGGATTGATAACCCGGTGTGCAACTAATAATGTACTGTCAATTCTCTTTTCAAGAACTTGATACATATCAGATATATTACTCGGTGTGATTGGTTGAACCTCAACAGACCTGTCTTTGCTATCAGAGAAATTGAGCAAGAACTTCCCGGCATTGTCAGTACCACTAAATTTATCCTCAATCATTCTCTCTAACTCCTCTGCTTCTTCATCTGTCGGAATACCGTTATTAAAACTCAACATCATTGTAGGTGTAAAACCTCTACGAATAGCAGACAAATCAAATTGAGAAAGTTCAAAATCTGCTTCAATCATTGGGACTGCAGGTAGATAAGTTGGCAAAGGATAAACTGTTTTTGAGTTTGAATTGTCAACTGCTAAAATCTGCTTACCACCTTTCTCATTTACGTTAAATGCCGGAATCATCTCATAGTCATCATTGCTCTCTGGTTTTCTGTTTGACCAATCCTCTGTAATATAGAACATCGATTTGTCTGCATTAGTTCTGACATAACGAAAATCAATGTAATTAACCTCTGCAATTTGTGTACTGTCTTTACTCCAAATCAATTCCAAATAATAACCACCATACAGAACATCATCAAAATTAATCTGCCTTGAAAGTTTGTTTAATGTTTCATCTGGGTTAGGTGATGCAATGAACAATTTTGCTTGTGCAACTGATTGATTAGTCACATTCGCTGATTGGTCAACTGACCATCCTCTGCCATTAATGAAATCAACCTTTCCATCAACTAATGCACGATGCTTTGCACTACGGTTGTAAAGGTCAAGCAAGTATTGTGGATAGTTGTTTCTGTAATCTCTCTCTGTACCAAAGCAGATGTATTCTTTGTTTCTCTCCTCTTTGATAGTTGGCGGCTTTGCATCTGCAAAATTCAATGAGATAATATTATATTTCTGTCTTAACTTATCCATTCTGTTCTGTTGGATTTAATAGTGTTATTGTATCACCGCTTGTTGTTGTGATAGAATCAAATGAAAATAATTCCGCAATCATTACCGAAGTACAATCGATACTCGGACTCCATTGGCAAGTTCGCTGTGCGTTGGCTGGTTTGTTGGTTTGTGCATCCTCCAGAAATTGATAAAATATGATTTCTGCAAAGCACTCCGAAAGTTTGTAATCGTTTCCAGCCTTGACTATAATAAAATAATCTAAGTTATGATCCTGTGGAGTTTTTAAGCCTGTATTTTCTTTGTAATAAATCGTCATAATTTTTTATGTGAAATGATTTCTAACCGTTAAGGCTGGTGCTACTAATGTCTTGGGATTCCTGTTTAAATTAACCGAAAGCGTTGGCGTTACTCCAGAAAAATAAGTATAAATTTCTGACGTGTTTCCAGCGTTGGTTGTAATTGAGTTGTACTCTCCCGGATTTGGTATGTCGAAAGGATACCATTCTAAGCCTGTCTTACGTGAACCCACTATCAACGCATCTGTATCACAATTAACCAAGCTGAACAACTCGTAAATAGTTGGAATACGCCAATCTGAAAAAGTCGCAAAAGTTTGACTTTCTGCACTATTTAATAACGTTGCCCAATTACCGCTAATTTTTGTACGTCTCCACCCCAAACCTGTCAAATGGTCAATCACGTAATCACTTGCGAAAGCTGATGGATTAGTTGCTGAACCACCATTGAACGGATCTGTATAATAGTAACCGTTCTCATCCGTGAACCTTGCAAGATTTCCAAAACTGTTGTTTTCAGTCAAAAAGAAAAACGCATTAGTTATGCTAAAATCTAATTTTGCAATTGTTGCCGGATTGATTTTAGTGTATGTATATGTGCCATTTGCTTTCTGCCATGCTTCATCATAATTTGCGAATGATGTGCGCCAACCAGAGTACACAGGTCTGTTGTATAATATTCCGCTAACTGTTGTGCCCGGTGTGCAAACCAAATCCGTATTAGATGGTTTTGCAGATACAGAACCATCTGAATCTGTGAAACTGATATCTGGCGCAGTAAAGGTTGTTGCTTTTGGAATGACTTGTACAAAACTTGCATCACTATTCTGATACGTAGCATCTGTTGTTGGCGGTGTTGGTACAATGCCTTCACTATCAAAAACACTCCAAAATGCCACTTGTGGTGTAGGTGTATCGTAAAAGGTATATGTTGTTGCCTCTCTGTCACCATCAATCAAGCATCTTGACTTGCCACTTTCTAACAGAATAACACCTGCATCAGATGGAGATAAGTTAGTTGTGCTTGTCTGCTCGTATATGTTGTACGTGAAATATCCAACAGGCTCTAACAATATCTCTGCATTCAAGTTGTTAGGAGTTGCAGTTTCTGTTATCGTGAACTCGTTGTATCTTGATGGATAAGCAGATGTATCTGCTGCAATGCAAGTTGTAGATATCAGAGATTGATCACTAATCATCTCAATCAAATACGTTGGACTTGCCAGAGTACTTAATTCAGCCAATGATGTTCTGATAATGTTTACGCTATCTTTACGAAATATCAGCATCTGTATCTTCTACTTTGTCAGCTTTTTTCTTTGATTTCTTTTTTTCAAAAACATCGAATCCGTATGCTTTTGCAATCTTGATAAATGCAGGTGTATCTTCAACAAAGAACTTGCTGCCCTTGTGAATGATTGTGCTGCCAATTAAATCCTTTCTAATCTTCATACTGTATAATATAAACTATTTGGAATTTGTCAAAAACAAAAAAAGGAGTACAATTATGCACTCCCTCTTTTGATGAACGATGGAAAAAAATTAAGCTATTGTCAAACCTGCAATAACTGCTGCATCTACTTGGTAACAGTCATGGCTGCTCTTTGCAAGTAGGTTGATACTGTACTGATTAGCATCTCCAAATGCACTACCGGATGAACTTGTATTCGTTCCTGTCTTGTGGCATCCTCTCTCATCACCGAGAAAGAAATAATTTCCTTCAACAGTTTCGACGATGGCACACAATCTCTGGATAGCTAATAGATGTAATTCAGCAGACTTTGCTGATTCCATTTTGTTTAAAGTAAACGACAAATTCACATCATAAAACAATGAGTTGTTTTGTACGTTTTTATTTTCAGTTGATTCAAGCAATCCCGTTTCCTCTTGCAGATTGTAGGCGTACCATGTTGATGGTAAACCTGTATCTGTAATTGCAGAAATAAGATAAGATGCTTGTGTTACAGATACCAATTCTGTATAAGGTAAAAGGAGTACACGGACTAATCCACCTGCAGGTGCAGAGCAATCATAAACCGGAAATCCTTGCGTTAGAGCACATGGCATAACTATTTGATTTTTAGAGCATTAGGAGAGCATTGCACTCTCCTTTTGCAGTTTATAATTTAATTAATTAGACTAATGTGAACTCAACTATTTCAGCAGGGTAAGCAACTTGTGTACCTCTTTTGAAATTGATTGAACTCTTTACATTTTGGTCATCCATTGATTCCCACATTTTGATGCTATCAGAATCGCTCATTGCATCCATACCGATGTACATATTTGATGCTCTGCTTGTGATTATTCTGTTAGTACCTGTCAACCCATTAACGGCAACCACTTTTAAGTTAGTACCCGGTAACATTAACTCTCCTGTTCTTGCAGAATCATCAGTCACATAGTGAAAGAAATTTGTATCTGTGATGTTGATAATCAATGCTCGGTAAGCATCCCACCCCATGAAACAAACCAAGTCATCAGAATTAAGCACCGCCTCTGGCACAACTGAATAAATTCCTTGAACAATGTTCAAAGCATTTGCAGATGTGATACCTGTTGCAGCAGTTACTGCATCAACATTACCATCAACAGATGCAGCAGCAGTATCAATGATGTGTAAGAATCCATCGTACTTGTCAAGATTCGCACCACCTGCACCGCCATCTTCTCCTTGCCAATCAGCAATCTCAAGAGCATCTTGCAATCTCTGCATTTTGATATCCATATATGCAGCAGGTATATCAGCCTCTGAATAATCAGAACCGGCTGACAACAATAACTGTGTCCACTTTGCTTCAAGGTCTTTAGGACAAAGAACCTCTTGAACTTTAACACCCTCAACAACAATATCTCTCTGTGAGAAAGTAGTTGCAGCAGAACCTGCGAATGCACATGAATCATCTTGGAATACAACAGTTGAATCAAACAACTGCAATGCAGCACTTGATTTCACACCTGCTTGTAAATTTACGATTGTGGCAGTTTTACCTTGACTGACCGCAGGTAACAATAAATCTGTTGAACTCTGGTCAACATAGTCTGTTAAACTTGATACTACGAAACTCATAATTATTTTATTTTTCTTAGGTTTTTGATTTTACTTAATTTTTGCTCGAATGTTAAATCCTCTTTTTTAAAGGCATCCAATCTTCTTTTTTTAGTTGGCTCAACTGATGGCTCTTTTGCAAACTCCTCAAGAGTTGAAATTACTTTCTTTTCAAACTCCTCATTCTTAACAATTGCATCAACAATCTTTGATTCCAATTCTGCAAACTTTCTCTCAACTTCTGTTCTTTCGATTACAGTTTTTGGAGTTGGTGCAGTTGCAGTTGGCTCTGCTGATTCCATTTCTTCTTCAACTTCAACTTCTTCCTCAACTTCTTCTGCAACTTCTTCTTCTTCTGTTGCAATGATTTCAGTAATCACACCACCAACTGTGATGATCTTTTCACCACTTGCCAATGTATGCTCTGCATCTTCTGCTGCAACAATTCCATCTTCTGTCATAACAGATACGGATGCACCTAACTCAATTGCCGGTTCAACATTAATTATTGTACCATCTTCAAGTTGTGCGTCAACAAATTTAGATTCTGTTGGCTCTGTTATTTCAGTTGTTTCGGCAACCGCCTCAACCGTTTCATTGAAAGCAATTTTCTTTAATGCCTCAATGTTGTTTTTTAGATTTTCTCTAATATTCATTTTCATGATGTTTGTATGTTAAAATATAATTAAAATTTACTCTGTCAAATTTAGCCATTGATAGCATCAATTGCTGCATCTATAATCTGCTCATCAGTTGGAGTTGCATCAGCTTTTGCAAACATACCCTCAACAGAGAATCCTCTGTAAGTACCTTGCTTGATGTCATTCCATAACTCATCATTATCAACTCTCATTGATACAAACCAACTGCCATCTGGTGCATCCTTGAATCCATCGGGTGCATTGATGCCTCTGTCCTTGTCTATAATCAAACTCTCAAAAACATAAACATCACTCACCTCTGATTCGTGCATCAAGTTAATCTCTGCATTCAATCCTTGCTTCATGAACTTGTTGACTATCTTCTCAATAGTTGGTTTGCGAAATACAACATAATGTTCACCGTCTTGTTGGTCATGCCTAAAAATCGGAAGGTCTGACACCATACAATATCCGGATGCAATCCGTTTATCTTCATCAGCAACCTTGAATGCTAACGGCTCTGATTGTTTGAACTTGTGGAAATCTCTCTCAATGGCAGGTGCATCCACGATTGCAATCATTGAAACACCGCTATCATCATCCTCATCAATAACCAATTCAAATACTTTTTTATCCATAACTTAAAATATAAATGATTTAATAACTGTCAATTTTAAAATGTTGCTGATTCAGTAACTGCTGCAACTGTATTCTGTGTATTGGTGATATCCGTTTCAACAACAACTACCTGCGTAACATTCTGTTGATTCTGGTCAATCAATGATGCAGTATTGCTGATGTTGTTTATTGGTACACCACCTGCACCTGCTGATGCACCACCACCACCTGCCGAACCAATTGAACCACTTGCACCACCACCAAATTGTGCAGACTTAATTTTGCTTATTTGCGCAGCAGTTGTTGCAGCTAATGATGCAATCTGTACAACTTTGAAAACCGTACCAAATGGATCAGGGATTGTTGATGGAGTTGATAAGATACTGACAACACCTTGAGCAGCACTAATCAATGCTTGTGCAATCTGTATCTTTTTACTTCTCTCAAATGCTTTCCGTTCTAATTCTGTTCTTCTGGCATCACCTTCTTTTAACCCTTTAATCTGATTAGCAAGTACCAAATCATTTAATGATGACAAACCATCAGCAGCAGTTGTTGCTGCATCTAATCCTTTATTGATATTGTCAATCCTCTCTTGCTCTGCTTTTGCTCTTTCCTCTGCTGCTTCAGCATCCATCTCTGCAATCTCTGCAAATGCCTCACCCCAAATAGTTGTGTATTCATCTGCAATCTCTTTCTGAACTCCAACCAATTCTCTTGCTTTCTCTCCTCTGATTTCACTCTCTTTTGATAATGCCATTGTTAATTCCTTGATGCTGCCTATCTCACCATCATAGGCATCCTTGCCAATCTCAAAGAATTGATTAATACTTTTGAATTTAGCATTGTTGATTCTGTTTAGAATCTCAGCCTCTTTCTCCATTTCATCGCGTAGCTTTTGACGTTCTGATATTTCTGTTTTTGTTGCGCTTGTTGTTTTATCTGTTGTATCTACAATGACCGCACCTTTCAACATCAACGCATCCATCTCTGCTTGTAATGCAGACTCAACATTGTCAAGAGCAACAACTTGCTTTTCATTTTCAGCAATTGAATTTGCAGTTTTTATGTTAGCCATCTCTTGAGCAGTCATTGACATTTGTAGTGTAGCAATATAATCTAATGCTCCTACGTTTGCTCCTGTCTGTGCCTCTGCCTGCGCTTTGATTATTACCTTAAATTGCTCTGCTCTTAATTCTGCAACCGCCTCCATTTTTGCTTTAATCATCAAGAGTTTTGTATTCAACTCTAATGCCTTGTTGATATCCTCAATAGAATCCTTTTCAGCATCTACATTTGATAATAAATCTGGATATTCTTTTTGTAATGCTTTTACTGCTTTGTTCTTTTCTTCCCTTGTTTTTGTTTCATCCTTTAATGTCTTGCTCAACTTATCAGCAGCAGACAACTCATCTCCAATGCTATCGATAGCAGCATTAGTTGCTTCATTCAATATCTTTTGCTCTCTGGTTGTACTGCTTAATATGGCAGCTAACTTATCAAAATTAGCAACCAACAAACCAACACCCACAACTAATGCACCGATACCTGTTGCAATGATAGCAGTCTTTAATGCTTTGAATCCAATGGTTGTGGTATTCACAGAACCTGCAAATAGTTTCTGAACAGTTGCAGCAGTTGCAGTTGCTTTGGCATTTAGTTCTTGGAATACTGCTTGTGCTTTAGTTGCAATTGATAGCTTTCTCATTGCAATCACTCCATTGGCTAAATCTCTCAACCCGGTTGTCAATGCCAATGCACCCGCTACTTTGGCTAATGTCTTTTCAAGCTGCTCGGATTCTGCACCAAATAATGCAGCAGCACCTTCGGCAACTGCGAACCCACCTGCAATACCGACAATTGCATCAGAACCGGCAGTTAACTTTTGCTCAAAATCTAATGCTTCAAATTGCAACTCAACATCTTTAACTGCTGATTGTGCTTTCTGTAAATCTCTGTTAAGTTCATTGAAACGCTTTGAACCTATTGGCTCACTTTCAATCAGTTGCTTTAACTTCTCAACTCTATCCTCTAAGCCACCTATTGAGTTTTCAGCTTTGCCTGTGCCTTCAATGTCAACCTTAAATACTATATTTTTCTGTACTGCCATTATTCTCTTATTACTACTTGCCAATCAGTCACTCTCATATTATCATTTGACTGCGTATTTTCTACCCATATTTCTATGTAATCATTTTGCACCATCAACACACCATACACCAAACTGATTGCACTATTCTTTTGAGCATCAACCAAAGTTTGAGAACCTGCCAACTGCGCACCGTTTTTGTAAAAATAAAACACATAATCATCAGAACCGCCACCTTGCTTGTCGTAACTGACTGATGCGTGTAAACTAACGTATGCTTGTTTAGTTCCTGTATAGGTACAACGCCCGGCAGTACTGACTGTGTATCTTACTGATGCTTGTAATACTGCACCGCCACCTGTGTTCACAATTGATGGTGTGTTCACAGTTAATGATGTATTGGTTGTGTTGCCGTTCAATGTCATTACCACACCACTTGTACTGTTGAGCAATCCTTGATTTGACTTTACATCGTACGTCAAACACTCAGTATTTGAATAACCGCCTGTTAATGGATTAGGAAAGAACTTGAACCCGGTTATCAGATTAGCATCAACAAATGTATTGGATGAGATTGTTGCAAATCCTGTTGTGCTTAATGGATTTATCTTAATGCCATTCTGGCTCAATTGTGGATGCAGTATGCAGCCAGACATCTGGAATGCGCCAACACCAACACCTGCACCATTTGGAAGTATCTCAATCATTGATGCAGTTGCATAACCGCTTGGAGTTGGCAATGTAGATTCATCAAACCATCTGATAAATTCACATGATGATATTTCAAGTTTAGATGTGTTTAAAACCTTGATTCCAAAGTTAGGTGCTTTGACATAGAAAAATAAAGAATTTTGAATGTCGATGAGATCAAAACCTTCAAACGATGCTACATCATAACACCCTCTAAATTGACAATTTACGATGGTTAATATTTTGTTTCTACCTGCGTTGTATGCAGCACCATCATAGTTGTCTGCTTCAATCACAACAGAACCTGTATTGTTGGCACTCAAATAAATTCCTGTCAAATCAAAATCAACATCTGTGATTGTGATCATTGTTGTACCTGCTGCACCATCCCAGATTAACCCATCTTTGTTTCTATCAAATCCAATAATGGCAGAGCCGCTATTTGTTACAAGTCTTGGAGTTGATAACGTAATCAAACCTCTAATAAAATAGGTTGTATTCGCTGCTAATGTTGTTGGTAAGTCTGATGCTTGTACCACCTCAACGAAATTAGTACCATTAGCAACAGGAGTAAATACAGGTTTTGGAAAGGTTGTAATAACCCAATTAAAACCATCGTACATTATTTCAATTGTATCATCCTCTGCATACAAATACGCATACTGATTGCCATCAATTGTCTTTGCACCTGCGTTAATAATCACAATGTTATTGCTCACAAGTTTCTTAAATGTGAACTTCATTCCCGGATAGTAATCAGCTTCATTAAACGACAAGACAAATGTGGTATTATTGCCTGTTGTATCTGTTAAGTAATAAGATGTATTTGCATCTGTATTATAATTCGCTGCATCAGTTAGCACAACTTGATTGCCAGAATAACTGTGATTGAATCTCTTGATATTGCCATCAATCACAACCGTATTGCTTTGAGTTACAACTTGATTATCACCAACAATAAAAACATTATTTACCTTTCCTTGAACCTTGTTACCGTTGCCATTGATAGTGATGTTGTTTGCTGATGCATCAACAAAGTTATTCACTCCTTGTATGTTTATACGTCTGCTCATCTTGTGTTATTATCTTTAAATGTCGCATCTGTTGATGGTGATGGCTCTGAATCTGCACCGCCTGTGATTGTTGCATTACCACCATTTAAGACGAATGGCACATCTACAAAATCAACAATATCTGCTAACTTGATAAACACACATTTTGTCAATTGCCTATCAACCGGATTATAATCCACTACTTGTTGTAATCTGTAATAACTGCCATTGAAATAATACTGTTTCTTGAATGACAATTCATTGATATCAACTGCGTTTAAATTAAAATAAGCAGTTACAATCTTGCTATTCTCATTGCTAATCTCATTGATGTAATTGAAATAATACCGATTCACAAGACCTGCAATTGTACCATTGACTGTTGCAAATGAATCATCATAATATACCTCTTTACTCAATCCAAAATTCAAATCAATTGTAGGATTATACGCATCATCCAGATGCCCGGCAAAAGGATAACCAACTCTGTTAACTGTTGCAACAATATCTGATGTGTGTGCCCATGAGTTATTTGATGTTGCTACATAGTTATAGTATAAGATTCTTGGATTGTGTTCTAATGTCACCTTGTTGTTAGCATTGTCAGTCTTGAATATTTCGCTGATGATTCTGTCTGATGTAGAACTGCCAATCAATGGAGTTGGAGAGAATGATAATTCAACCTTCTTAGTTCCCTTTAAAAATTCATTATCTAATATAACTCTCCGATATCCATAAACCTCATCATACGTATCTTCATATAAAGCATTGTAGTAGTCTTTATCAGCTTTGTAAGTAAATTCAAAATCTCTGAACTTCAATGCACCTAATGGCTCAATCAGAATATCATTTAACGTATCTAACTTACCACTCCAATCAACCACATCTGTTGTGTAGAAGTCATCTCTCGGCTCAATGTCTAATACCTTCGGATTCTCTCGTTGTGGTTGTATATAGAGATTGTGCATATTAATAATGCTCTTGAGAAATTCACGTTGCTTAATTGTTTTAGGGATTGCACTATTCATCCCTATCTGGTCACCTTCTGCAATCGTTGCTTGTTGTGGTATAATCCTAAAATCTGCTGCATTGATATTCAAGTTGATTGTACCACCATAGTAAACAAATGGAGAGCCAGATGCATCAACAAAGTAATCATTGATAGTTGGTGCAGGTGAACCACCGCCAACAGTTGTATATGGTTGTATTGGTCTTAACCAATATTGCAACTCAACACTCACCACTTGCCCTGCTTCAATCCTCATGTTTGACCTTGTGGCAATTGATACAGATGCCGGATTGAATAAGTTATTAGGAGTTAATTCTCCTAAACCTGTTCTGTCTGCAAAGTATTCATCTGATGGCGGTGCAGGATTGATTGCAGTTGTGTATCCACTTGGTAATGGTGCAACTTGTCCGTTTGGAGCAATGTATATATTTTTAATTGTTTCAATAACGCCATCAACTAAAATCCTAATCTGTCCCTCAATTGCAAATAAAGAATCAACAAGAGTTGCAGCACCACTAACAATGAATTGCGCATTGTAATTCAACTCACCAATCAAATCATAATAACCACTCTCTGCAATCGTTGCCTCGTATGTTACAAAATCAAACTGTGATAAATTGTCTTGAATAGCAGGTGATGTGAATTGCACATCATAGGTCT
>Ga0233413_10000932_pt1 | contig 13426 bp, 7 predicted proteins | sample Na_anoxic_6_MG_FD_189019 | JGI IMG/M metagenome (GOLD analysis project Ga0233413, IMG submission 189019) | Seawater microbial communities from Saanich Inlet, British Columbia, Canada - Na_anoxic_6_MG | ecosystem: Environmental > Aquatic > Marine > Inlet | place: Canada: British Columbia... | reverse complement strand
GAGCAGATAAAGCATTCTTCATGATTGATAAAGCAAACCAAGCATATGGAAAATCAGGTATTCATTTCTCAACCCTTGCTGCGGCTTTAGGAGATCGACTAGAGAGATCTGGGCATGATATAGCAGACTATTGGAATACCGCTAAAAACCTATTTAAAGAAATGTTTGCGGGATTCCAAGAAGGAATAACTACAGCATATCCATTCTTCTTAGAAGCTCTTAAAGCTGTATCTTCTGTCGCTAAAGTTCTTGGAGAGCAGTTTAACATCTTTGCGAAATCCTTAACGGGAGAGCATGGGGCCGCAAAAGCCATGTTCGAATTTAAAATGGCTATTTTAAGGGGGGCAGCCTTGGCTTACGAGAAGATAGAGTTCATTTTTGATCTTCTGGAGAGGTTTATAACTAAAGGAGTTCCTTATATATTTGATAGATTACAAGCGGTGTTTTATCAGCTTACGAGGCCAGGGGGAATGATTACTAAATTTTCTTACGCACTCACCATGCTTTCAGCAGCTATGCTTAACGCCGCAGAATACTTCACAAAGGGAAAGGCTGATACGCGGCTGAAAGAGGCGAGAGCCCGAGCAGAAATTCGGGGCGAGGAGCTATGGAAGGAAATTGACGATACTTACTGGCTTAAAAAGCCTGTAATGGGTTACCCAAGCTTGCTGAAGGGTTATATAGATTCTGATGTTAAGAAAGTGGTAAGCGAACCAGGACTATTAAATACTTATGAAAATTATATGAAGGAACAAGGACCAAATGCGTTAAGTCCTTTTGCTCAAGGGCTAAAAGATATTATTAAAGACAAAGAAAATGATCCTAAAAGCCTTACTCTAAAAGCACTGCACGATCTTATCGCGGTTGGGGAAAAAAATGGTTATCAAAATCATGAGGATCATGAGGAGAACCGAAGAGAGAAGAATAGCCTGGAGTTCTTAGAGAGTTCGGCCAATGTGTTTGGAGGAACTGTGAGAGACATCTTGGGACTGGACGAGGGCTCGACCATAGCAGACCTTTACAAACTTCTCTTAGAAGCAAATGAGCAACGAGATGCTATAAGTATACTAAACCGTTTAGATGCCTACGGAAATTGAATTGAGGATAGTTAATTATGACAAGTAGATTTATAGTAGATAGAGGCTTACCAGAACGATCAAAGCTTATGTTTTATTTTCCTAAGCAGGGAAATGGAGCGGAGCATTATGTTATTGAGATGCCATTCTTTGAAAATATTCGTATTAAAGAATCAAAAAAAGCAAGATACAAAAAGTACTCTTTGATTTCTAGATCAAGTGATTTATACAGTTACTTGGGAGCTAACTCACGAGAACTCAACTTAACTTTTACTATGACGCTACCGCATATCTTGGAAGATCATCCTGATATCACCATGGACAAGTTCGTTAGGTATTCCAATGATGTTGAAAATATTGAATCTCAAAAGAGATTATTTTCTCACCCACAAGGACCAGAAATTGAGCCTTACGGGATGGCTGCATCACTAGGAACAGATTATACTAAAAACTTAGCAAGGGATTCTGCGTCTATGGTATTAAGTAATGCTTTTGTGAGTGGAACTCTAAATACGGAGTCTCAAGTTTATTTAGCTTCTAGGTATGGTCTTGAGGATCAACTTATTGGTGATAAGTTTGATAGCATTTTGAAACCTTTCGGACCAGCACAAAACAAAGTTCAGAGCTTTATTCAAACCTTGCAAAATTTGGATGCTACTCAAAAAACCCAAGGAACCGTTGACGCTATCGCAGCAAAAAACGGAAGCGTAACGGAGGAGAATTCTTTAAAATATAGAATAATTGACCTTATTATTTATTGGACAAATATCATTAGATCTAGTGTAACGAATAACTCAAAAAATCCACTATTTGGTCCTCCTATAGTTAGATTAAATCATGGAATCCTATATCAGGACATTCCCTGTATATGCAATAGTTACACTATTGACTATAATGAAGCAGCGGGATATGATTTAGATACCCTACTACCCAGACAGTTGAAAATAAGCATGAAATTAGAGGAAATAAGAACAGGAGACTTTGGTGAATATGATCCAGTAAATGTTATTAAGAGAGATAACTTAGCTGGATGGGAATCTGTTGTTACAGGCGAGAATCATAGTATGGATCCAGGAGCGAGGAGACTATAATGGCTTCTTTAGGGAGAAATAGAGGACCTTATAGCTTAGACTATAAAGAAGTCCTACACCGAGGAGTTACCACAACAACTATTCTGAATACTCCTAAGTTTGATAATATACTAAAAAACTTAGATAGTGCCTATGAGTATGAAGTTGGATATGTTCCTTTTGGATATGAGCATAGACCCGATTTGATCTCAAATGTTTTTTATGGTAGTCCTAAGAATTGGTGGCTTTTGATGTTGGTAAATGGAATTACTGATCCTGGAGAAGGCTTTAATGTAAGCCAGAGAATCCTCATCCCTAAAATATAATGAGCATCCCCACAGCGAATGTAATTGTTGGATTCAACAAAGAGGTAATGGATAGGCTCTTTGCAGAGGGATCAACATATGAGAGTTTAGTTAAAGGACTAACCTTAGATGGGGCTGAAGATGATGTTCTCCTTTTTAACAGTGAGTCGAATCCTAATTTCATTTCCTTTGTACACGATAATCGTAAAGGTAATACGATGAAATTAACCTTTATTGATCCTACAGGGAATTTTGAGAAGAGATTTTTTAGTGATAATCTATCCCGAAACATTGCTGGATCCCTAGAAAACCCTATTAAGGAGCAACTTGGCGAGGTTTCTGATGTACTAATGGGTAAAGCAAATAAAGAAACTTCACTAAGCCAAGAGTTTGTCAATGATAAACTTATCGCTGACATTAACTCAAAACTTAAAAACCATTATGCACAGAGGATTTTTTATATAGCGTATGGAACTGGCAGTAACCTATCTTACTGGTCTGGTCCACATAGAATGGTAGTTAATAATGCGTCTATTGAGGTGAAAGGGGCTAAGGAGATCACTTTACTTCTAGTTCCTTGGGTTAAGGGATTTAGCGTAGATGCTAGGAGGGGAGCTTATAACGAGGCAGTTGATTTCGATTTCGCTGGAATAACTGCTCGTTGGGAGGGAATATCTAAGCCAATAACATTTAATGAAAAGACCCACTATAATCCACTTAAGTACTTGGAAGTAAATACAGCCCCCGTTGATTCGGCCAAAGGTGAGGTAAAGACCTTTTTGGATGATTTAGGCTTAGATGATTTTGCAAAAAAAGTAGTAACTTTTGATTTTCATGCAATAATTGTTGATACTCTGAGGAGCTACATTCAAAAAGCTACTGGAAATCCTAATGTGATCATCCTCCTTCCGAATATTAATATTATTTGCAGAGACTACATTAATAAGTTCCTTGCAAACGCAAAAGCCTCCCCACTCCCATTGCCAATGGCGATGAGATTAGCTTGGGAGTATATATATCCTCCCGAGGTATTAGAGCTTGGATATCTAAAGAATTTTCTCACTTCACTACTAAGTTCTTTCGGACTTTCGATATATGAAGTTCATAAAGAGGGTAGTAATCCTGGGGAGTATTTAAAAGCACTTCCTACTAGTAATGTATCAATAAAACAACAGTATGAGAAGTCTACAAATGCTGGTGAAAGATTTAAAGACTTTTTTAAGGTAACAGATTTTTATGCTGTACTTAATAAATCCAGTAAAGAAGGTACTCCTGATCATGAAAAAATTATTAAAGGTGTTATTGATAAGATTATAGAGAAATCTAAAGGAACATATTCAATAGAATTTACTAAAGCTGCACTTAATGAGACAGACATAAAAGTTTTGGACCTTTGGGGTCATGGATTAGATGGAGATATAAGCAAGAGTTGGACTTTCGGGGGATACTCTAGGTTCGGTACGGTGAGAGAAGCGATCATTGTTGGGGATACGGCTATGATTCAAAACCTTATTTACGGTAAAACTGATCTAAATTCCCCAACAAATGTTAATACCACAGAAGGATTAGCTCCTCCCATCCATCCACTAGACGCAGAAATCCTAACCAGTAATAAGTATAACAGGCAGATCAGAAAGATCACATACCCTCAACCTGCTGCTACTACGGGAGCATTTGGAAATAGTTCTGATATATCCGATAATTTCGATTACAATGATGCAGCCTTCTCGGAGTCACAAGAAAATTATATAATAAAACAAAGGATTCCTGTCTTTAGATTTAATATGACAAATCCCAATATATTAGATTTTAAAAGCGGGACCTCAAATCTGTATGGACTACAGATTTTGAATGGGTTTGCTAAATCAGTTTGGAGGAAGGCTGGAGGTGTTACTGAGGGGATTATTGATGCTGATGTAGGAAGTTTACCTATCAGAAACTGGGAATCGGCTATATTGTTTTTAAGATCTAAGGGGTATTCTGCGAAGTCTGATGACAAAGCGGCAATAATAGATAGTTTGGCAGAAAAGATAGGCCCTGATTTCGATGGAGGACAACTTGCTAACAAATACATAATGACTGCCGAGGAACAAGCGGCTATGGTGGCACAAACTATCGAGATGCTAGAAGGGGGGACTTTTGAGGAATTCAAAGCTTTATATGAAATTGATCAACTCGCTCCTGGAAATCCACAATCCATCATGACTGATTTTTTAATAAGTATGTTTGATGAAACTTTTGGTCTATCCCTAACAACCATACCATTTTTCCATATATCAAATCCCTGGAACCTAAAAACGCCAGCAATCGTATATATGCAAGGTACTCAAATAATACAATCTAATAATAAAACATCTAGTAATAAGCTAAGTTCATATCTTAGTGGAGAATATATAATATTTGGATTTAGACATACTATTACCGCGAAAAGTGCTTATTCGGAATTTGCTCTTACAAAAAATACCTTCACTACAGGACTAGTGGATGATACGGAGGAAGAAGAGATATTATGAATTACGGTATTCCAGAAAAGCAGGCACTCTCATTAGCAGAAGTTTCTGATGTAGCTGACGCTGCCCGAAGTGGACAATTTTCAGCTAGAATTAAAGTAATGGGAGGTAGGGTAATGCCCGTTAACTATGTAAGTCCTTATGCCTCCAATGGGGTAGGAGCATTCGTTGGCATTCCACAGGTAGGGGTGGAGATTATGGTTTGCCAACCTGATCCAACAAGCGAAGAGTGGTACTACTTAGGCTCTACCTTCGCTCCTGAGCCACAACAGGTCAAGGGGGACTCTTCTGCCGAGACAACTCATTACCCCCTAGAGAGAGCCGCACCGCACCTATACAGGGCTAGAGGCGTTCCTATGGGAGTCCAGTTCACAGGCCCAGAGGGGGGAGGCATCTCTGTAACTACGGAATATAACCCCGATTTCATTAACAGTAAGACAGAAATCACATCCAATATAAATAAGAAAATCACCCTAAGCGATAGTCCAGCTATTGACGCTATTATTCTAGACTCAGGCAATGGAAGTACTATAAAGATTAGTGATAATCCTCAAAAGGGTACTCTTCCCGCTAGATCTATTGAAGTACAGAGTGTTGGTCCTCAAAAATATATCAATTTAGAGTCTCAGACTGATATCTTGGTTAGGGATGGTAGAGAGCTTCAGCTTCTTAATAACTCAACAGGTATCAATGCTGCTGAGGACGAGAAAGCTAAATCAGGAAATGTAAATATTCAGAGCAAGTTGAGAGATGTGAATGTATTCACTCAAGCTAAGGAAGGTAGAATATTTATTGAATGCTTAAATGTAAACGGAAACAATCAGGTTATTGAAATCCAAACGAATGGAGCAGATGGAGCGATTCGTATTAAGACAAATGGTAAAGTAGATATTCAAGCTAATAACATTGGAATTAATGCAACAGGGAATATTGATATGAAAGCTGGTGGTGCAATTAAGATGCAATCAGGAGGCATAACTAGTATACAGGCAGCGGGAAATATTAATGCAGATGGAGCGGAGATACAACTCAACGGAGGACTGTCCACAGAGGCATCCCCTGGAATTGGCAATACAGAAAGCGCATACGATAATAGTGGTATCACTACATACTAAGAGGCGATTATGACATCATTTGATCACGAAACATTTTTAAAGGTTAAAGGCGAAACTGGCACTGGAACCCTTGAGGCTATAGGTATGTCTTATGGTCTGCCTAGCTGTATGTTAAATCTAGGTAAACAAGCCTTGAGCTTATTACCCTCAGGATTACTTAGCGATATACAGTCTAAGATCTTTGGCGGTAAATCAAAAGCTGAGGAGAAAACTAAAGAATTTTTTAAGAAGCTGGGTATGAATACGGGAGTCTTTGAAGTTCTTACTGAGGGAGGACTTTGGGAGTGGTATTCTGATACCTCTTGGATGGGGATAGATAATGATGAGAGCCAAGAGGGTGATAATTTAGCAGGGCTCTTAGGTGCTATTGATTATGCAATCGATGTAGGTGCAGGTCTATATCAAAACTATGAGGCTGTACAAGATATAATTGGTGGTGCCAAAGATTGTATAGAAAAGTGGAAGACTGTCCATGACTTCAGAGCGGGTGGTTCTGGCGATCAGAGAGCTACACTGCCACCAGCGGAACAGGCAGAACTGCTTGACTCCCTCTACGCTGGAGACAAGGCTGGGTTACAAAAGACTACTGCATTTACTTCCCGTTGCAATGATTCCTTGGACCTGATTAATACTATCCTTCGGGAAAGAGCAGCCGATCCTTCTCTAGAGCCATGCTTTTTAGACTCTGCCGAGCTTGATCCATTCCTTAGTCAAACGAACTACAAAAGATGTGCCCCCGAAGATCCTGAAGTTGGACAAGAGGAGCAAGAAGTATTCAGACTTACTTACGGACCTCCTGAGTCTTCTGACGGCCAATATGTATTAACTACAGACGGACTCTATTACGATTCTCAGACGGGCGGTTTGGATCCTGTGTTTCTAGCTATTTCGGGAATAGTCCCTGTCGGGGATCAATGGAAATATGATTACGATCCCAACCTGGGAGGTAAGGGCCAAGCGGTTTCTATCAAATCGCTAAACCAGTTTAGAGACAACATCTTTGATCCTGATAGGATTGATGATAGTATTGGACTTCAGGAATACTATAACGAGGACCACTTCCTTGCAGTGTTGAAACAGCAAAGAAACAAAATAACCTTTGATTTGTCTGCTGATTTACAAGGGTTTATTGACAGTGGGGAAGCTCTATCAGTAGTACAGAATCAAAGACAATTGATTATCTCTGAAGTTGCTAATCATAATAATAAGATAAATAGAAGAAAGAAACAAATTGAGGTTGCAGTAAAAGCACCTCAAATCTACGGAGATGCTATGGGACCACTATTCCCCCCAGGAGAAGTACCCATTAACGATTTCTCCTACTTAGCTGATTATAACTTATCTGTAGACCTAGAAAGACAGAATGCTTTGATTTTCAAGCAAGCAGATGTTGTAGGTATAGTGCTACCCATTGATGTTAAGTATGCAAAAACGAGTCAAAAACCTAGATCTATCGCTATTGATCATATAAATGTTCCCACAGTAGGAAGGGGAGCAATACTTTATTCTCCGTCATCCACAAACGCAGGAACTGTATTGTCCCTAACTGACCAAATTGTAAACAAAGACTTGTTTGCAATATATAATTTCCTTGAGACTACCTTGGAATTACCGTCTTCAATAAATTACCCTGTAACGAACTGCGCTACTGAAAATAGATATAATAATGCTCAGTTGGTGGGAGCATCTAAAAGAACACTATTCGTATCAGGTCTGGGTATCCCATACTTTGGAGGTATTGTTAAAAACAAATCCACAGACCCTGCTGGAGCCTCAGGTTTAGGATCATACGGGAAGCTACCCGACACCAAAGAGTTCCAGGACCTAACTTATTCGCCAAGTGGATTTACTATAGAATGCTGGGCTCATGTCCCTAACATTATGGATGGGGGCGTTGGATGGCTTAGTTCTACAGCATCCTCACTAACTAAAGTTATTCTGGCTAATGAGAATGTTGGTTCTGCCTCAGGAGTATTAGCTGTGGATCATACTGGGGCTGAACGAGATCTGGATTACTTGGAAAACAAAAGAGGGGAGAGCTTTGTCCGAGGAATGGTTTGTGGATTTACTAGAGATAGAAGAATCACCCAAGCTTCCGCAGGATACAGTAATAATAATTATGATAACGATCCAGCATCCTCATTGAGTTTCTTCATAGCTCCAACTCAGGCTAGAGACTCCTCCTCTGCTTCTTGGATCAATAACGATGACTGTCAGGATTATGAAACCTTCTACAAAATGAAAGTGGATCTTTCGGCTACGGATTTTGGCAATGTGTCTTCGCAATTTGTCCTTATTGATATAGCCTGTGACCCGAGGACGGATACTATTAAGCTGTTTGCTGATGGGTCATTAGTCGCCACCTCAGCTATATCAGCCGTATTCGGTGTAGATATAGGGATCCCACCGAGCTTACCATCCTTTAAGAAAGATAATAGCTTCCAGTACTCCTCAACTACGGTGGACGGACCTACAGTAATCAAACAAGGACCGCTACTAAATACCTATTACACCCCCTGGATAGTTGGTGGTGGGTATACGGATGGTATGTATCAACATGGAAACTTCCTAGGGGGAGATCGTGGAGGAATAACCAGTGGTCTTCGTGGACACCTAGGAAGTTTGAAATTTTACGCTAGAGCCCTAGATAACTCTGAAGTTTCAAAGAACTATAAAGCCCAACAGGGCTTCTTCAAGAATATTAAGATTTAATGGCTGCTAATCAAACAGTTTCGGTTTTTGGAAGAATATCTCCAAAGTATACTAAAGAGGGACCAACCTCTCAAAGGCATGAGGTGTATGGATTATCCTTCCCCTTAGGATCTACTCCAGCAGGAGGATACTTTTCTAGGAGATCGGGGATTCATACGATAAGAAATTCTGTTAAGCAGCTTTTATTAACAGAGCGAGGGGAAAGAGTTATGCTTCCTAACTTTGGATGCAATCTAAGAAAATATCTTTTCCAACCTCTAAGCCAATCCATCTTTGAATCAATTAAAAAAGAGATCCAATATTCCTTTGAGAATTATATTGTTGGAGCCAAAATTGTAAAAGTATCTGTATTCCCTTTTGGACCAACAGGACCAGCAGGAGGAAATTCCCTTAAAGTGATTTTGTCTTTGGGCTTGAATACCAATGATTTAGAAATATTTGATGTTGAGGTAAACATATCATGAACTTTTCAGGAACTATTGCATCAGACTTTATGAAGTTAGCAAATATCCCTGTTAATAAGAGACCGTCACTTATTAACTTTGCTGCTACTGATTTTATCACTCTTCGCAATTCCTTGATTGACTATGCTAAGGCAGTCTATCCAAGAGACTATACTGGCTTTGTAGAATCTGATTTAGGAATGATGTTCTTAGAGCTTGTGGCTTATATGGGATCTGTTATGTCCATGAAAGCTGATATGCTTGCTAACGAGAACTTCTTAGCTACCGCAACACAACGAGCTAGTGTTAAAAAGCTTTTAGAATTAGTTGGGGTTCAAATGAAAGGACCCCTCTCTTCTGCTGCTGATGTCAAAATTACTTCTCCTGTAGAGGTAACTGGAAATATCACTATCGCAGCAGCCGATAGAACTATAGAAACTACCTCCCCTGAAGATGGAGGAGTTCTAACTTATACACTATACAAAGTTGTTAATGGAGTTGTTGATACAATCAACACTGGAGGTAACATCATACTTTATCCTGTTGAAGGCCAAGGAACACCAGTAACAATATTTGAAAATGTAGTTATACAAGAGGGAACGCTTGTAAAGGATTCAGGAAGTTTCGCAGCTACCGAAGCTGTTAAGACTATTAAGCTTACACAAGGATCTATTGTAGAGGGTAGCATTCAGGTATATACTACTGGCCCCGACCCTACCAAGAATGGAGCCTTTGTTGAAGTGCCTAATGTATTCTTCGCCTCAGGAGCATCAGATAAGATTTTTGAAGTGCTTTACGATGATAATTATACAGCTACAGTAGTCTTTGGAGACGGCAGTGTTGGCGTTTCCCCAGACGATACCTCTAACTACGAAGTTTTCTATAGAGTGGGTGGGGGAACCCGTGGGAATATTGGGAAGGACATCATTAATAATACTATTCCTGGTACAATCAATACACTTGCCGATTCATTAGCTATAACAAACACTTCAAAAGCTACAGGAGGTGCAGACGCTGAAACTTTAGAACATGCTAAACGCTACGCCCCACTAACCTTTAGAAGACAGGATCGCTTAGTAACCTTAGAAGATTACTCAGTATTTGCTAATACCTTTATTAGCACTTTTGGTACGATTGGAAAGGCTACTGCTGCTACTCGCCAAGCATACTCCTCCGCTAATGTAATTGACATTTATGTATTAGAGAAAGCTTCAGACATGCAACTACAACGAGCTACTACAAACTTCAAAACTCAATTACTAACTGCTATAAGTAAAAAGAGGATGGCAACAGACGATGTGGTTATTGTGGATGGTCTTATTAGAACACTAGACCTAGTTACAACAATTCGAATTGATAGAGAAGAAGAGAAGAACCAGGACCAGATCAAAGCGAAAGTTAGAGATAAAATCATGAGCTACATGAATGTGGATAATCGTGATTTTGGACAAGATTTCATTGTATCTGAACTGAACAGACAAATCTTCGAAGTGGATGAGGTTAGAATTTCTACAGTAGATAATATAGAAGGGAGCCTTACGATTGATTTCAATGAGATTATTCAGTTGAATAATTTAACAATTAATGTATCCTTAATAGACTAATGGGAGATAGCAAATATACACCAAATCCTAGAAAATACTACAAGACAAACTTTGTAGATCTAGTGGAGCTTATCACCCCCGAGGTGTATAAGATGGAGGATTTATCTCTAAGTGGCACTGAAGTAAACCCCCTCTCTCAAGTAATCAACGCTCATATAAATGTAGCTGCCAACATCTCTAATGTTATATCCCTGTCAGGAGTGGCTAACAGCCAAACAAGTGCTTTAGATAGTATTGATGGAATAGCCCAGTATTTTGTAAAGCAAAATAAATTAACTAATATTAATCCCTTCTTATTTGAAAGTAAGATCATGCTTCCCCTGGGTACTAGTTTAGCAGATTATGATACAAGTGGGGAGTTTTTTACCTACCTGTCTGGGACACTACTCCCAATGATTATACCTGCGTCCACTACTCAGGTGGATCCGCTTCAAGCTAATATGACAACGCTATCGGCGTTAACAGGGGATTCGAATACTAGTAGCGTCCATAACTATTTAGTGGATACTTTGGGTTGGATGTATTTTTTGAATACTTCTGCTGATGGAGAGTTAGATTATTCCCCATCTAGCTATGTCCTCAATTCTTTAAATTCTCTATACATGGGGACTACCCTAGAGACTATTGATGGAATTAAAGGATTAACTGAGTACTTATGGAGAAACAATGAGACTTGTTCGTTCGGTTCATATATACCTGACGGTTTCGCTTCGGGTATAGCAGACGGAATTACAGAATCTAGTGCGGGGGTTCTACCGACATATACTAGCGGAACACAAAGGCTTGATGCTCTCAAAACCTTAATGGAGGTAGTTTACTCCCCCCTCTATATTGACGAGCAAGACTATACTGTTAAATCAGCATTCGATAATTATATTGATGCCTCTATGAAATTAGATAATAGAGTATCTAATGGACCTCATAGAAAATTTACTAATATTATGGGGTATGAGTTTGCTGACCTCAATGACCAAGTTGAAAATATTGGTTTAATTTATGATATTGATAATGTTAAGGGTGAACATCTTCAATACATAGCAGACCTTATTGGATTTAAACTTCGTGGTAGCTCTGCTTCGAAGTGGAGACACCAATTACGGTTAGCCCTTGATCTTTATAAGAAATCAGGAACTTTAGAATCTATTCAAGTAGCCATCAATACATTAATAGTTGATTCCGTATTCGATGTTTCTGGTAGAGTCCAAGAGTTATGGGAGTCCTACCTACCTCAGTTGATTTGGTATGCCCTAGGGACGGAATCCCCCTTATTTAGAGATCTAAATACTTGGACCCCTGGGCTGGCTAATCAAGCGGGAGTATTTTCGTACAGTACTAGTAGTCTAGAAGACAATATCAAGATGGTTACGGATAGTATTCTTCTAGATATGTACAAAGCGTTTCCTGATAATTTCTTATTCCATGGAAATAAATTCCCTGTACCCCAGTTTGCGGAACTCGATATTAATGGATGCACTACAAAACGATATACCATTATTAATGAGCCAGGAATGAAGCCGTTCCATATGCACTCTATAGACAGTAATGGATATCAAGCATTCAAACAGGATGCGAAACTGTTTGGAGAGAGTAAAGCTTTTGATGCTGCGACAGGGTTCGGTGCGTTAGGTTCTGGTGTATACATGGCGGGGGAAGAACACCTAACTACTGGAGAAAGACCGCTATACCTTAAGCCTGAAGGAGATCTTAATTTCTTGTTTAGTTATAGAGGTAAACAGAATTTTGGGATGCCTCCGTTTGAGGAAGTAAAATACTATAGAGACTCTTCTATTACTGCTGATATGGTTAATTTATTAGTAGAGAGGTTGAAATGCTTTATGGTAAAGGATTCCTTTGCTGATGAGGTTGGTAATTATATTCTTAGTAGTGCGGTAACGGATGAATCAGATCTTGGTGCTTTAAATGAGATGCTGATGTTCTTTAGTTCAGTTCAGATTCCATCGAACTTTAACGATGTGATGCTTAGTATTTCGGACTACGAGAAGAACCTACTCCCTTTGTGGAATGGAAAATCCTCCCACCTATTCATCAACTTTAAAGATACTGATTTTGATTTTTCTAAAACTACATTAGAAGGTGATGGAAAGTATGCTTTGTATGAAGCAGCTAGAGTAGCAAAAGAATTTTCTCCTGCTCATGCTATTACTAGAGTAAATCTAACTGCTAGTGCAGAAGATGATTTTTCTACATCAAGTGCTAATTGGGAATACTTAGGCTTTGATAAGGATGATAATAGAGCTTCCTATACTTCAGCCTCTGTTCTAGGAAACTTTGAGATTAGCGGAGCAGCTATGGGGTTAGTAGCTCCAGGCAACTCTGATGGAAGAGGGGGACTGAATACTTTCAAACGAGCAGATGTAGATAGAATTACGGATGGTCTTGAATCAACTACTACTGCTACCTTTGCTCCTAGACGAGCTTTAAGAAGGCGTAACTTTAAGTATACTCTTCCCAAAGAGGGATACTACGATAGGACTGGATTTAATGGTCCTGTGAATTGGGATCTAGAAGCTCAGAATCCAAACTTGCTTTCTTATACGGAGGATCTTGGAGGCTCACCTGGGCTAGATATG
>Ga0233413_10000931_pt1 | contig 13433 bp, 15 predicted proteins | sample Na_anoxic_6_MG_FD_189019 | JGI IMG/M metagenome (GOLD analysis project Ga0233413, IMG submission 189019) | Seawater microbial communities from Saanich Inlet, British Columbia, Canada - Na_anoxic_6_MG | ecosystem: Environmental > Aquatic > Marine > Inlet | place: Canada: British Columbia... | reverse complement strand
GGCGGCGATCAGGAACGTTACAGTATCATATGACACAGCACTAACGCGGATCAGCCCGGCATCCTCGCCGGTCCCTATACGATGCTCCAGTTTACTCGACCCCAATAGGGCGAACAGGCAGCACAACAACAGCACTGGCACAATCCGGCGCATGACTACCTCCAGTACGTGAATACTTCGGTCGCGTCAGTGCGAACTACGCGCATCGAATCAGCCCGCACCATGAACTCATTAGACGGGACACCAGCGGGATAGGTGATAAACGCGTCACTGCTTCCCGGCTCTACGTCCGCAGGAATGATGGTGTCTCCATCTGCGTAGTACACAACGGCGATGTTTCCGTCCGGGGCGTAGTTCGTCACCTTTTCGGCCTTGCCATCAAAGTCTACCGTGTAGTCGGTCGTCGCACTGCTGGCGTAGTAAGACCCGCGCCAAGACAACGTCGCGCCCATCGCCACAACAGCGATCAAGACGACCATCACAACAATCAGCTTTTTCATCTCTACTCCTTCGACGTGATGTCCTCTAGGGACGCATCATAATCTACTTGTTCTAAAACCAGCGGTCCGCGCCAGTAGTTTGTGCCAGCAACTGTGACCGGCTGGCTTGGAATCGACCTTATCTTGTACGCCCTGCCCCTCGCGGCCACAATGGTATCAAGCGCGACGGGGTTGGATAGCGTCTTATGCTCGTTCGCTACGCGGTCGGCTGACCATGCCTCTCGATCAAGGCGCCATGTATTAAGCACCAGCGGGAAGCATCCGTTATTGCCGCTATCACTGCCAATACGGAACGCCCCCGCCGTAAATGTTTTCTCATAGTGCGCTGCATCGGTATTGGACTCCAACAAAACGCCGTTGTGATATATTTGCGATGACGAATGATCCCACACGCACGCTATGGTGTTCACTTGTCCTGCGACAATAGATATCTCAGAGGATATTGTTGTAGATCCAGTGATATAGAATATCGCCCGAACGCCAGAATACGAATCGTTTTCAATGAGATAGAGCCGACCAGCCTGCGCACCGCTGTAACCGCTGATCGCACAAAACATACTCTCTGGATCTTCGTACCAATCCGGCACATAGAATGATGTAAACATCGACCCGGTTTCGGGATACACAAGATCGCCGGCGGTTGTAAGACAATCGAGATTCCTTGCGGACCCGTAATATTGCCATTGCGGATAGGCTTGCGAATACCTAGACGAATTCGCCTCCCACCAGATAACGGTCGGGCCGATCCAAAAGTTGCACGTCTGCGCATCCCCGCCGCTAGGCATGACCACTATCAACTTGACCGATCCCGATGCATAAGATGTGTCGTTGTTTTGAATATCTATCCGCGTCCAGTTTGAATAATCACCGGCCAGCGCAATGGGATCACCGCTGCCGCCCTCGACATACAACAGCGCATCAGTCGGCAGGCGGCCCATGATCCAAGTAGCCGCGTTGACCGTCCCTTCTCCAGTGGGGCCGCCGCTGCCGGACACGGGGAGCGTCATCTCCACTTGTCGGGATGACGTAGTAGATGTTCCCACGACATTGATTGCGCCCGCTGCGCTGGTCTGCCCGAACATCGTGGCGTTAAAGGTAATTGTAAGGGTGCCAGAGCCAGTCCCCGCAGCAGTCCACCCACACGTCGCGGGAGTTGCCCCTGTCGGAGTTGTAGGGTCGGCTATGTTCGCCCCTGCCCGTTCGAATATCTGCCCCGCCCCGCCCGGAGTAGACACAATGCGCTGCTGGTAATCGAATCCGGCGCGCATTACATCAAGCCCAGTGAAGTCGTCCCACACGTTTTCCTCGGTAGAGTCCCCGGAGATATCCAGTGTATGCCTGCCTGTCAGGTCTGGGATCGAAGTCGTTGACGCAGGGACAGGCCGCCATCCCAAAAGCGTATTGCGCCCATAGCCGGGAGTGAACAGGCACCGTGCCCGCTCCTGCATCCACTCATGTAGCCTGCGACGGGTCTTGTTGTCGATCATATCAACCGACATTGTGATACTGTGCCGCAGCGATATCGGGGAATCCCCCTCTGAGCCGTCCGTGTATTCGTGTGTTGCGTCTAAAGATGTGAACCCCTGAGACACCGGATAGGCGCAGGGGTCGCCCTGGTCGTCAATTAACTGGATCTCATCAAACGAAAGTCCGTTAACCCCGTCAGATGTCTCCTGAGACACGCCCTCGGTCGTCTCTATGTCATCCTCGCGGACCAGTGTAAACAGCGCATCAGCCATCAATAGACCGCCTTTTTCCCGTCCTCGACTGCGCGCATCGAGTCTCTATTAAAATTCACCCAATCGCGGCGCGTCTGTGGGCGCTGCATGATATTCTGAACTGTGATTGAGCCGCCGCCGCCAGACTGTCCGATATCGCCCACCTCTGCCATGCCCAAGTATCTGTCCAGCCGCTGAGACAGTTTGCGGGATACGACCTCTTCACCTGGCATCGCTAGGATCATTCGCGAGTCCAACCCCCTTGGGCCGTCAGGGACAGAGTAGCCCACCGCAGCCTTGGGGACTGTTCCACCTGCAGCGAACGGCAGGGGCAGCCCAAACGCCGACCTGATCCCCAAGCTCAACCCCATCGAGAGCGCCGACTTCAGAAGGTTGTTGAACATATCTTCGACATCGCCACCCTGTACCATCATCATGGCGAATTGCTCTGCGAACTGCGCGCCGATCTGCTGGGCTGCAGAGACGCCCGCCGTCTCGATGTCCCCCAAGCGGTCTTCAACTTGGGCCGCGTCATCATCTAAATCAGCGAAAGCATCGGGGAGCATCCCCAGCGCATCTTCTACCCTGGCCACAGACTGCGGGGATACGTCAGGACCAGACGCAATCCGCTGCTGCTCCATCATCATCTGGGTATATACGTCTTGGCCGGTTTTGTATGGTGCCGCTGCCGGGGGCGGCATAACGGGTGGCGCACTAACTTTTGGGATCTCGACATCCGGTGTTTTTTGCCGCAGATGTTCGGGGATGTCTTCAGGCGTCATCACCCCTGCACCGCCGAACCCGACAACACCCTGCGCCCGCATCGCGGATTCACGCCAGCGATCAATCGCCCCCGCCATCCCGTCTATCTCGTCGGCGGCTGTCGACGCATTGCCCGACACTGTGGCGATAGCGCCAGCGATCCAATTAATTGCATCGGTGGCTGGCTCAAGGAACGGCTCAGCAACGGCGCGCTTTAACCCCTTCCACGCGACTTCCATGCGTAATTCAGAATCGACAAACGCTGCAGAGTCTTTTGTGAACTCAGTTGAGTATACACCGCCCAATCGCTGCAATTCGTCAAACTGCTCTCGCAGCGCAGCCGACCCCTGCTGTAATACGGGCAGCATGTCCGCACCGCCGCGTCCCATCATCTTTGAAGCAATAGCGTTGCGCTTGCTTTGGTTCTCTACCTTGTTAAGCGCGTCTGACATATCAAGCAAAACGTCGGTTGAACTCCGCATGGACCCGTCGGCGTTTTTGTATTCCACCCCCAGATCATCAAAGAGGCGTGTATATGTAGCAAGCCCCTGCCCGGCATCATAGATTGTCTGGTTTAGTTTTTTGACTGCCTTTTCATATGTGTCGGCAGACCCGCCACCTAGCCGGATGGCATATTCCCACTTGCTTAAATCTTCAGTGGACACCCCTAGTCGTTGGCTCATCTTGTCTAGGCGGTCACCTGCATCGGCCATCTCGTTGACAACACCAGCGATTACCTTGACCGCCCCCACCATCGCGGCGGCGGCTGCAATGGCACCGGCTGCCATAGCCGCCTGGCCGGTAGTGACCCCCCGAAGGCTGCTGGTAACAGACCTAAACGCAGGGGCCGTCCGGTCCACCGCGCCAAGGATTACGTTTACCTTTTTATTTGTTGCCACGTCTCGCGTCTGCTTTCAGTGCGACCTCAACATCAAAGGGCAAAGCCCATATTGATATCGGGTCTAATCCGACAAGTCCGCTTGGTCTGGCTCCGTATCGCTGTCCGATGGCGTCAAGTTGTCCTGCGAGCTTTGAGCCGCTCGATCCTCGCAGGACTTTGAAAAATCCGGGTCGCCATCCCCGGTCAAGTGTTGACTGATCTGCGCGGCATGACCAGACGCCTCTAGATCATCGTAGGTGATCGTGTCCGCGTCTGGGTTGGTAACATCGCCAAGCCGGGGCGATACCATGCACAAACGAAGGAACTCTCGCCCGTGCTTCTCGCGCTCGCCCTCGCCTGTACTTTTGATGTACTTGTCGCGCTTCTCGTTGTCGGTGTTCAATGCAGCGATAAGCCCCAAGAGCTTTACGCCGTAGACCTTCAGCCCGATTACCGGGGTCGGCTTGCGGAGCCGGAACTTGATCCCGTCAACCTCCACGGTAAACTGCGTTTGGTCTATGAACTTCTGCACCTCACTCATGCCGCCCCCTGTCTGTTTAGGTCGTAACGATAACCGCGATTTCGGCCTCAAAGTTACAGTTGAACGTCTGCGCCTCGCCGGTCAGGCTCGGGGGGTCGCCGATCATCTCGCACCCGCTCAGCGTTAGCCATGACCCCATTGTGATAGTGGTCAAGTCGCCATCTGCGTAGTACACATTGTCAAGCAGCGTGACCGTATCAACATCGGACCCCGAGTCATCATCGAAGTCCAGCTTAACGGACCCGCTAATGGTCATCGGACCAGACCAGAACGCCCGCCGGACGGTAGACCCGCCAACGGCATTTTGACCCGCGAAGGCAGTGGGAATGTTAAACTCCAGACTGAAGTTGTTGAAGTCGTAATCAATCCCGTCAATCGCCAACGTGCCATACCCGGACGGCATCAGCAGCAGAGATTCGGCTGGATCGGTGATCGACGTAGGCGTAGCCTCTTTAGCCGCAGCCTTACCAGCAAACGCAGCAGTCAGTGTCCCGCTGTTTTCACTTGGTAAGTCGATCTTTACACTAGACAACACATTGCCCGTGTACGTGTACTCCGGGGCTGCACCGTGATTCACCGCGACGGTCAGGCTCGTATTATCCGGGTCGGTGTTCCCGATGGTGTAGGTAGCGGTAGACACAGAACCAAGCGCGCCAAATAGGCCGCCCATCACATCCTGCTCTAGCGTGAACCCCATCTCAACCGGACCATCAACATAAGTAACGGCCTGCTCAATGCGCTGGGCCTTGTGAGACAGCCACCCCACGCTTTTGCGCGTACCGCGCCGCTGGCCGATACCTGCCGAGATTCCGTGAACGGCGACCTTGGTAGAAGCCTCAGTTCCGTAAGTGGATTCCGCGCCGATCAGAACCCCTCCGTCCAGGCCAATCGGTAGACTCATTTCGTCTCCTTCTTTTTGGGTTTCGTCGCGGGATCAACACGCGGCATTGCAACAGGCAGTTCCGTTTCGAACTCGCCGCCCGGCGCAACCTCGCCCACGCCCTTGACGTAGATGGGGAACTTTCTGTTGTTCTGATACTTCATCACCACGCATCCTTTGTTATGTACATTACCTCTATCACTTCGCGTCCTGAAACAAGGCCGTCAACCTCGCCCAGAACGCCCTCTGCCATCTCGCCACCGCCGACAGTAATCCGATTCGTGTACAATTCCTCGGCGGCAGCAGCGAACACGCCAACAGCCCTGCGGACATCCTGCGTCAGATTGAAGATGTTTGTAGCTGCCGTACTGGCGGTTTTCTCTGTGTAGCAGTCCAGAACTATCGTCCAGACCATTGTGTACCGCTTACCCACAGACACCTCGTCTACAACGTCGTCACCAATCCGGCACACCACATATGATCCAGTGGCGTTGGGATCGGGAGGATCAAACTCTAAGATCGTAGGCGTAGTCCAATACCCAGACCCGACCGCGATCAAGTCCAGTTTGGTTAAAAGCAACTGCCACAAGACAGCCCTGATACTCTGGTTTCCTGCCATCAGAATCCTACCATGTGTTTGCGCAGCCGCTTTTCTACTTGCTTGCCCAACTCAGACTCCATTACCTTGCCGCCGATCTTTACACCGTTGCGCTTAACCGACTTGCCGATGATCGGTCCGATGTTTACATGTGGGTAAACTATCGGATACGCGCTCTTGCCGGTCCTCTTGCCAACAAACTGCCGATGCTTCCCCTTGCCGATCCACGCGCCAGGGAACGACCGCCTGCCCAGCTTCACGCCCTTGCCGACTCTCCGCGCCATCAAGTCCTTAGTGCGGACCTTCTTTTTGACCTTCATGTACGATGCGGAAAACTTGTTCTGCCCAGCAGTCACCCGCGCCCATTGTGTCGGCTTTCTCGCGTCCGCTCTTTTAACCCAAATCCTGCGTCCGACTGGCCCAGCCGGAAGTCTCGTTCGGGCCACAGTCTCGGCCTTGGTCTTTTTCTTGACCTCGGCAGCGGCTTTGTTGACTGCCGACGCCTGGGCCTTGGGCCACTGTTTCGGCAGGGTCGCAAGCCGCTTGCCGTATCGCTCCAATGCTCCAAAGCCAGAGACTTTAAGCATCGGTCTTTTTCTTTCGCCGCGTGTACTTACGCTTCGGCTTTTCGGCCGCGGGCTTCTCGGGCGGTTCATCGAACACCACCGCATCACCCCACACGACCAGACGCCGCGCCTCGTCGTTGGGAAGCTCTACTACATCGCCCGGCATCGCGGTTTTACCCCGGACACCAACGCGCTTGACAATCTTTACTTTCATTCCAAGCCCTTTGATGTGGGGGGACCGAAGTCCCCCCTGTTAAGACTAGGCACCAGCCGCGTACTGCTTGCCCGCAACAATGGCAACGATGCCGATAGGCGTTCCGTTGGTATGAGTGCCGGTCACGTTAATGACCGCACGCACATACCGCGCCTCTCCGGTGTACTGCGTCGAGTACACCGCATCGTCTTCAGCGGCAGCGTCGATGACGCCGAAGCATCCATCATTGTTGCCCGCCACGTAGTTGGACAGGTCCGCGTCCGCTGCATCGGTGAAGGTCGAATTATCCGCAGACTCTTCAACCTCCAACTCGATATAGACGGCCCCGCTCAGCGTGTCGCCAGACTCGCCAATAAGGGCCGCGAAAGTAACCTCTCCGGGATAGTCCCAGCGGTCGATGGAAGTAGAGTTCGCATCTGCCGTGGTAACTACCGGATCAACCACCTGAACAAAGGTAGCCTGGTTATAGACATCTTTTAACATCATTCCTCCTTAAGAGCCGTAGGCGAAGGACTGAGCGTGGCGCACCGCAATATCAACGTCCTGAAGGGCGACGATACGCAGAGTGCCAGAGCTAGACCCGGTATAGGGATCAACGGTCAGATCCACGCCGCCCCACAGGGCCACGATCAGATCAGGCCAGTTTCCGAAGTAGATGCCATTAGCGGCAACGACCTCTGAGTAAACAACCGGGTAGCCGAACAGAGCATCATTCTCGATGATCATGCCGCCGTCGCCACCGGACACCTTTGGGGTACTCATCCCGTAGGCATACACGCCGGTTTCAGTCAGCCAGCCACCGCGACCGATGGGGACATTGTCGCCCGCGACTTCCTTCCAGATGTCAGCCAGCTCGACATAGGTGGGGCTGCCATCAGTAGCAACCGCACTAGAGCCGATGCCTGTGACATTGACCATGCCCTGCGGCTCGCCGTTCGCGCCCGCGCCATTGATAGCAGCGTCGTCAACACCGTGAGCCAGACAGGTGGTCAGATCGTTCTGTACGATCATCTCAGCGGAAGGGCTGGACTGCTTCAGCAGGGAGCGCCGAATGTCAGTCATCGCGCCAACCGTGTGAGGAGTTAAGTTGATCTGCCCGAAAGTCTGCTGAGACTCAGTGACAGCAGAGTCCTTGACCCAATAAGCGGTAGCCCCGCCGGTCTGCTTCGGAATCGCCACATCGCCAACCAGCCCATCAAGGACAGTCGCCCCAAGCTGGCCCACAACGAGCTTGTTCCGCAACAGGTCGATCATGGACTGACCGGCACTGTCGGTATCGACCAGCGCGCCACCAGTCTCAAGTGCGCCCGCAGAAAGGTCACGCTTCATGACGTCATAGGGAATGGTGAAATTGCCACGGTGACGACCGTAGTGGTCCCGCGCAGCCTCAGACACCTCGAACTCATACGCAGCTTCCTCGCGGAGCTTGGCATTGTCAGGCTCGGCCAAAGACCGCATGGCCCGCGCAAAGCTAAACTGCCGCGTCTCCTGATCGGTCATCCCGATTTCGGGAGTCGGGTCGGGGGTGGTCTTGGTCATGCTCGCAAGCTCCTTCTGGTATGCTTCCGGCTTCCCGCCGTCAGCGATATACCGTTGCGCCAAATCTGCGGCACCAGAACGTCCGTTAGACTCGGCTACGTCCGCGATTGCCGTAATCCGGCCCACGCGGGTGCGCTCTTCTTTGTCATCTTCGGGGGCGCGGACTTCCACGACCTCCGGCTCGGCCTTAGTCTCTACGACCTCAACCTCTTCGTTTTCCTTCATAACTACTTCCTCTGTTTCTGCGGATCGGCCAACGCCAACCGTTGCATCGGCGGGGACCGTGACTATCGAAATCTCGATAGGCTCCCAGTCCGTCACCATGTACACATCCGGTCCATCGTCACGCCGCTCTTGCAGTTTCATTTCATGCACTATGTAACTGACTGACACTAGTCCCCGGATTCCGGCGGCAATGTCTTGAAGCTCGTACTCAGCAGACGGCCGCGTACTGAATCGCGCCAATGCGCGACCCCTCCGGTCGTCATCAATACGAGTATTCTCTGCAAGCCCGACCTGGTTCCCTGTGTCGTGCTCTGTGCATAGGGGCAGTGTGCCGGACAACCGACACGCGCCCTCCGAATGATCCAATATCTCCAGCCCGAAATCCCGCTCGTATTCCGTCTCGCTGGAAAATGCCAACTCGACTGTCCGCGCATCCATATCGACAGAATCAGATGGGACCACCAGGGCCCGCTTCTGCGTTGTCCCGGTTATTGAGCGGATTACCTTGTCACTCATCATCATCCTCCGGTTCATCCATTTCACTGGACACTATTGATACGCCGTGGGCGGCCATTAACTTGTTCTCGGTTTCGATCTCGGCCCATACGTCCTCTGGATCGCCGCCCTGCTCCCTGATCACATCAGACCGGGAGCGCAATCCGTTATCTATAGATGCGATGTTCGCGTTTACATCCTTGAGCGGGTCGATCCAATTCCACCGCCGGGGCTGCCATGCTGCACGCTTGTACCGCATATAGCCCGCGTACTGGAGCGGAGCGCCGTTGATGTCTATGGCCCCGTTGAGCAGGGCAGAGTCAAGCCACATCTCATAAACAGGCCGCATGAATGAATCGACAAGCCACTCTTGCAAAGACTTCCAGACCTCTTGATCCTCGATAACCGCCTGCCGGATGCTGGAGTACGAAACGCCCTCTAGGTCATTCGCAAGAATGTTGTAGTGGACTCCAAGCCCAGAGGCGATTCCCCGCAGGCAGGACTTCACAAAGTCGGGGAACTCGCCCGCCGGATAGGTGGGGTCGTACTTGTCTATCGACTCACCCGTCCGAAGCTGGAACCAACTACCCGGATCGCCGCCGTCTACAATAGGGGAGCCGTCCGTATCTATATCATCCCCGCCGTAGTCCCCGTCCTCTGTCTTGATAACCCCAAGTTTCGACGCGCCCACGCGGGCGTTGACTAGCGCGGCCTCTTCGTACCCCCCCAGCATGTTTAACCGAAGCAGGGCAGTAGACATCCACGGCACGCCCCTGGATTGACTAGGGTATTCCTGTAGATACAGGTGGAATATCTCATCAGCCGGGATGCGCGTATGGCTGTTCGCGTAGTATGTCGCAGTGCCGGACTTGACCGGATCAACGAAATAATACGCAACCGGGCGGCGGTCTGGATCAAGCTCGATCCCCATCCTGACGGTGTGCCCGTTGCCCCTGTCGTCGTTGTAGTTTGTGTCTAACAGTTCCGGGTCTACGATCTCAAGTGCAAACCCGAAGTCGTTGGGGGCTTGCTTGCGGACCCGGATCAAGGCTTCGCCGTCTATCGCCACTGTCCCAAGGATGAGCCTTTGCATATCTGCCCACCCAAGCCGCCCGCTGATGTCACACTGCCGCCCCCATCGCCGCCATGCGCCCTCTATCGCTGTCCTAGCCGAATCATCAGCCCCGGCCTTGCCCCGCAACACCTGGGAGCGCAATACAACGCCCTTCGGCCCGATTACGTTAGATTTCGTCATGCTGACAAAACGTTTCGCATAATCGTTGTTGTAGGACTGCTCCCGGCTCCTGGCTCTCAGCGTCTTGAGATTTTTCCGTAAAACCGAATCTATCGAAAGCGGGGTGGTCGTCCATGAGGCTGTTGTATTTGTGGTCGCCGCAGCACTGAAGTTTCGCCGCGAACTGCGGTATCCCCTGAATACCCGCTTGCCGCCGTATGAAACTGACGGCAGCCTGCGCTTGATGCTGTCAATGATTCCCATTAGAATCGCACCCTTACTGTTTTATTGCCGCCTAGCCCCTGTGCGATTCGCTCTTCTTGTAGCTCTTTTTCATACCATCTCTTGTACTGCGACCGCATGACGATCAACTCTTCGTCAGTCTTGTACTGTACCGACCTGTCCCCTACCGAATCGGCCAGATACGACCGCTCGGCGCTGCCCTCTATGACCGCCTCGATCAAGTCTAGGACTTTCTTAACATGCGATCTGTCATCAAAGCCGCTTGTGGCGGCGACCAAGTCAGGCTTGACCTTCAGCGTCCCGGTGCCAACGGTATGGTAGTCGGTCCCGTCGTTCACCTGGGCAGACCATCGGACGGTGTTGTATGCACCCGATGATGTGTCTAGGGCCTGGGTGTTTGCTATCGTCATCTCTACCAGATGCGTCCCGTCCCCATTGTCAGATCCGGTCACCTTTACCTGATTGTCCGTATCCAGGAACGTGTATATCAGCGTCCACGTTGCTGGCAGATAATCGCCCAGTGACTTTGTCCACTTGACAACATCGCCGCCCCTTATCTCTGTAGGCTCAGTCGTGCCTATGGTATACGCCATCTATTTCCTCCAACTATTGACGAATCCCTTGCGGCGGCGCGGCTGTCTCGTTTTCTTTTGAGGCTCGTCCTCTAGCGCCTCGCCTTTGCTTACTGCGTTCGCCCGCTTTTCCAATGCTCGCCAGTTCGGGCGCAGCTTGTGGACGGCGGCAAGGGCGTAGACCTGGCAGTCGAGGGCTTCGTTTCTTGCGCTCGATACCTTCTTTTTCCACACCCGCTTGGGATGCCCCGCATGAAATACGGTTACGCATTTCTCCGATGTAAGCTGATCGAAAAACCCGTCGTCAAACGGCTCCCGATCAGGGAAATGGGACCGCCCCGATTCGCCAGGGGGAAGCGCGAGGCGGCCCAGAACGGCGGTCTTGCCCGCGTCCGTACCCACCATATGAAGGCGAACCGGCACCCGTGCCTGTGCGGTTCGACGCTTGGTCGGGTAGTAGATGACCGGGTGACCCTCGCCGCTCGACCCCTTGATTGCGTAGACCCGTCTGGTCTGGCGCGGCTCTACGTACTTGTATACTTCCTCTGTCCGATGACCCCCTGAATCAATACAGGTACACGCTATCTTCAGGTATCCCCCGTAGGCCCATTCAAACTCCCGGTCGAACAGCAAGTGGTCCAGCTCTCTCCATACCTTGTCCCCCGCAGTATTCCCCGGAATGATCACATGATCCACGGCGTATGGAGTGTCGAGCAAGCCCCACCCGTAGACCGATATTTCCAGCCGGTTGTCTTGGGTGTCCACTCCAGCGGTCAGGCACAGCGCCCCGGTAGGCACTTCCGCGTCGTATGGCTCGGTCCTATCGGATGCCTTGTTAATCACAACAGAGGTCAAGCGGTCCTCCCACGTCTCGCCAAGCGTGGTGTTAGTCCAGACCTTGAGAGTTTCAGGGGTCTTCTTTGCCCGCAGAAACGAGGACGCTATTTCGCTCCACTTTTTCCACGGCGAGTACGCAGCCCAGATATGGAATGAGGCCGTCCCCTTCAGCGGGGCCGTCGCAATCCACTTGCCCTCCGCGATCATCTTGGGCTTGTGTTCCTCGCCTATGTGGCCATCACAATGCACACATTCGAAATGGGCTGTATCCGTGTCGTCCTTTTCCCACTTCAGGTTGGCAAACTTCAGAACTTGGAACTCGCCACAATGGGGACAGGGGACATTGAAATACCGCTGGTCCCCTTCCTTGAACGCCCGGTAGATCCTCGACACATCCGCATCGGTGGGGGTAGAAGTCAGGAGCAGCTTCCGGTTGTAAAAAGTCTCAGCCCGGACCCAGGCCAAATCTACCGGGTCGCCCTCTGTCCCCGCCGACGACGGGAACCGGTCTACCTCATCCGGGGCCACGATCCTGATCGGGCGAGACGCCAGAGAGGCGGCAGAGTTCGCACCTGCGTAGGTGATATGCCCGCCGGGGTATTTCTTGTGCCGGATCGTATTCCCGCTGCTCTTTTGCTTTACCGGCTTGATCTTTTCCGACAATGCGGGGCAGGCGTCCACAGCCGGCTGGAAGCGGTCCTTTGAAAACGCCTCAGCCATTTCCAATGTCGGCTGTAAGGCCAAAACCGGGGACGGCTCCAGGTCTGCGAAAAACCCGAAAGCATTGATCAGGATTTCAGACTTTCCCGTCTGACTCGACCACATCAAAACAACGGTATGTATCGCCGGATCGGTAATCACGTCCATCGGCTCACGCTGGTACTCTGCCCGCCCGGTGATCCAGTTCCCGGGCTCCGCGCTACTGGACGACACCAACACCCGGTTGGCATCTGCCCATTCGCTGATGGTCTGGTCCGGCGGCGGCCCCCAGAGGGGCAGCACACTAGACAATACCGCACTAGCTGGCTTTGTCTTCACCGACCGCAAAGTCCCTCAATTCCACTAGAATCTCCCGAACTCGCACATCCACGATATCGCAACACGCCGGTACGTCTGTTTCGACCGCCACCTGCGGGGCCAGCGTATGCCCCAGGGCGAGTAGCTTGGCGCGGATATTCGATATCTGGACGCCCCACACATCTGCCGCATCTTCAGCCAAGACTATTTCGCCCTGTTTTAGGGCAACCTCGATCTCCGTCTTGTCCGCTTGAGCTTTAGCAAGCCGCGCCTTCTCTGCCGTCAAATCCAGATCGTCCCGGTCCATCATCGCCGCGATGACATCAGACATCCAGTAGGTCGGCCCGTACCCCGTCTTGCCCGCTGGCTCGATGTCCTCCACGATCTTGGCCATGAACCGCCGGTCTTTGTTGCACTCAACTGCCAGGGCAGATACAGCCCACTTCTTTCTCGTCATCGCCATATCGAATCCCCCTGAATTACCCTATGGCAAGTTGGCTCCTTTTTGTCGCCCCGCTGAATCTCCGCTCACCCTATTCCGACGCCACCCATAAACAGATTTTATGGTGGCCCTTGCGTGACCTCAAATCTAGGTTTTATTCACGACTTGCC
>Ga0233413_10000929_pt1 | contig 13441 bp, 11 predicted proteins | sample Na_anoxic_6_MG_FD_189019 | JGI IMG/M metagenome (GOLD analysis project Ga0233413, IMG submission 189019) | Seawater microbial communities from Saanich Inlet, British Columbia, Canada - Na_anoxic_6_MG | ecosystem: Environmental > Aquatic > Marine > Inlet | place: Canada: British Columbia... | reverse complement strand
TGATGAGATTGAGTATGTAACAGTCAAAGGTATGCTGAAGTTTCAGGAAATATTTGAGTGGGCTGCTATGATAGTAGAGTTTTACGTAGGCACACAAGCTGCAAAGAGAACTTAGTGGAGCGTCCGCACTACACAACAAGTTTAGTGGAGTTTAAAAGACGAATTAGACTCCACAACAGTAAGTAGATAATTAGCCTATGTCATCTAACTATTAATAATTCGAAAATTGATAGTTAGTTAATAGTTGGCTTACAGAGGATATGATGTTAAGTAACAATAACAAGGAAGTTAAGTAATGATAGACAAGATTAGTAAATGCGTTATAGTTTTCGCAGTAGGTGTAACTATCTCACTAGCATCAATGGCGTTTATGAATCAAATGTTTCAGATACCACAGCAAATGATGCAAGGTTCTATGCAAATGATGAACCAACCTCAATCGTGTGATTGTAAGTGTGCTTTACCTGAGTAAAACCATTATAATAGGAGGCGCCTGCTAGCTACTACTCTCCTCACCCTTGTACACCCTAGCGGGCACCAAATTAAAATGAGTGAAGAATTAGAAGCAGTACTACGTGATGTAATCCTAGTACTATACGAACAAGCACGAGAAGAAGACGAGTCTTATTGGGACCTGGCTGACGAATTAAGTGCTATAATAAATAAAAGTAGAGGGGACGATACTACAGGATAGCCCTTTGTTTAATTATTTGAGGTAGACAGTGGCAGTAATAACGGTAAGTAAATTCTCAGGCGTGTCTCCTATGACACCTCCACGTTACCTAGGTAACGACGCAGCGCAGACAGCGTTGAACTGCTCTGTGTGGCTTGGTTCGTTGCAGCCTATCAGGGGCGCAGCAGAAATCACCACTGACCCCCTCACTAAAACAGGTACTATAAAGTCAATATACCGGTTTGGGCAAGACCAAACAGACGAGACGAACTACTGGTTCCACTGGACTACTGACGTAGATGTAGTACAAGGTTTCATCGCGGGGGACACATCAGAGAAAACATATTTCACAGGTGATGGTGCTCCAAAGGTAACCTACGCCGCTGCCGCAATAGACACGAACGACACCAATTACCCAGTAGTGTCTTACGACCTGGGGGTGCCTAAGCCTTCCGGTACGTGGCCGCTTATTACCAAAGGGGGGACAATCACCCCAAACACCCTCCCGGAGACTCGCGTGTACACCTGTACGTACGTTAACGAGTGGGGGGAAGAGTCCGCGCCTTACTCAGCCAGCGATATGGGACCGAACACTATAGACGTTTACCCAGGGGAGACAGTTACTGTAAGCTTTCCTGACCAGCCTGCGGTTACTGAGGTTGCTCTAGCTAAGATAAGAATCTATAGGTCCGCCGCCGGCACGTCAGAGTCCTCGTTCTTTTTCGTAGGAGAGGCTCTAGACACTGCGGTTTCGTACACAGACACTGTCGCGGGGGACGCTTTGAATGAAGCCCTTCCTTCTTTAACTTGGGAAAAACCTAAGGCGGACATGGAAGGTTTAGTTGGATTACCTAACGGCGTTATGGCAGGGTTTAAAGGTAACGACCTTTATTTCTCAGAGCCGTACCGTCCTTTCGCGTGGCCTATTCAATATATGCAAACCGCTGGGTACCCTATTGTGGGGCTCGCGGTGGTGGATACTACTTTGGTTGTAATGACTAAAGGGCGTCCTTACTTTATACAAGGCTCGCACCCAGAGAACATGACTATGGTTGAGGCTGATGTTAACCAGTCGTGCGTTTCCAAGAAAAGCATAGTTGTTATAAATAAGAACGTACTTTACGCATCCCCAGACGGACTAGTCGCCCTATCAGCAGGAGGCTCGTCTACCGTTACGGAAGGAATGTTCGACAAACAAGCATGGCAGGCTATGGGACCGGTAGGGTTAATAGGGCAGCGCTACGAGGACCAATACGTAGGTTTTCTAGCTCCTACTGGCTCCCCCGCTAAAGGGTTTGTGTACAACATGCGAGAGAAATCGTGGAACTTTCATTCGGTGAGCGCTGCAGGAGGGTACAACGACCTACGGCACGACAGCCTGTACTTAATTAAAAATGATGCGTTGTGGAAATGGGACGAAGGCGCGGTACTAGAATACGAATGGAAGTCTAAGAAGTTTACTTTTCCAGAACCGAAAGGCCTCACATGCTACCGAGTGCAAGCGGAAACGTACCCAGTAACGCTAAAGATTTTTAGAGACAGCACCGAGATTGTAAGTACATCAGTAACAGACGGGTACATAAAGAGGCTCCCTTCAGGGATGGGCACAGACTGGGAGTTCCAACTAGAAGGTAACACCGAGGTGTACAACGTTCAACTGGCTCAGTCCCCTATGGAGTTTAACCAAGGATGAGTAGTAAGCTCCCTACTGTAGTATCCCCAATAGCGCCCGACCTAAAACGTTTTATAGATAGGCTGCGGGAGACGCTAGAATCTCCTACCGGGGTTGTAACAAAAGACGAGTTGTTTGGTACAGGAGTCTTTGGCACGGGGGGTCCCGGCGGAAGTTTAACTTTTAACGACCCTTCAGCACCGACTACGTGTATCGTACCCCCCGCACCGTTGAACCTAGCGGCTAATGGGGCAATGACGTCAGTAGTACTAGAGTGGGACGGAGCCAACTACAACGACTGTTACTCACACACCGAACTATGGAGAGCCACCACCGACGACCTAGGAACAGCGATTCGAGTTGGAACTACAGCCTCAGGTATTTTTGCGGACGCCGTAGGCACAGAAGCCAGTAATTACTACTGGGTTAGGTTCGTAAATGTACTAGGGGAAGAAGGGGCTTTTAACAGTATGGGCGGCGTACTAGGCGAAACGTCTCCTGACGTTGGGTACCTTATAGACCAGTTAAGCGACGCGTACGGCAGTACTTCTGAGGCCCCCTTCTTCCAGATAGACGAGGCTACGGAAATTAACGGGGTTAGTGTCCCCGCTGGTACGTACATGAAGGCCGCATATATACACAACGCTTCCATTACTAGCGCTAAGATAGGGAACCTAGCCGTCGACAACGCCCATATAGCGAATGCAACTTTTGACACCCTTGGGGTAGCAACGGCCGGAATAACCAACGCAAAGATAGCAGACCTAAACGCTGAAAAGATTACCGCCGGTTACATAGCGGCAGCTCGTATTAACACGGGTACTATTAACGCAGACCATTTAGTGGTAGGAGACACCCCGGGGGCGATAGGCCCTGGTACTATTGGAGCTGTTAGTCCTTCGGACGCGTACTCTAGTCGACTGGATGTAGCGTTCTTCGTACACGCGGACGGTAGTACTACAGGAGCCGAAGTTAATAGTTTTCCTACCGGTACTAATACAGGGGGGGATTATGTTTCCGCCGTTAAGGGAACCCTGAGCTACATGGGGGTTAATACTGTCCACTGGGATGCTGATACAGGGGAAGGTACACCTTCTGTGGTACCTAGCGACTATGACATTAATAGGTTGATAGGGGAGCCCGGTACAAACTTTTATGTGCAGCTACTAAGTGACAACGGGCACTCATTCAAAAATAATACCGGAGCTATTAAGACACTAACTGCCAATGTGTACATTAATGGAGTTCTATCCTCTGACGTAACTCACACAACATACGTGTATCAGTGGTACAATGGGGACAGCAAAGCGTACGTAACGGCTTCGGGGGACTACGTAAGTACAGCTCCATCTACAGGATTGTACCCCGCCGACGGAGCTGACGCACTAAATGGTTTAAACTTAAGAAGCGTTAAAGTCGATAGCTCCGATGTAGGATATAGCGACTCTCTGAATCTACACTGCGTAGTTACAGACAATACATAGGAGAAAGAAATGGCAAGAACAGCAGTCGGTGCAATTACAATTCAGGACGTGCAGGATGGTATACATCCTATATCACTGGTACTTAGTAACCAGTCGCATACTTTTGCAGGAGACCAGCAGGGTTTTATATCTGCAACAGAAGCAGCTACTTTCTCCTGCACCGTACACGCGTACGTAGGGGTTACTAGAGCTACATACGATAACGAGGGTACTCCGGCTAACAATACGTATTCCATAGGGACTATAGCATACAGTCCTACAGGATGGAGCTTTACGTCTACTGTTACTAACAACCAAGTGACCTTTACTATGACGACGGTCCCTACGGGCGTTACTAATAAGTCCTGCGCGGTAACAGTACCTATTATTATTAAAAACTCTGTAGGCAACACTACTACAGTTGACGCTATTATATCGTTATCTAAACTTATTGAAGGTTCTGATGGCGCCATTATCAACCTCCTACCCTCGCGACAAACTATTAGATTCGACGAGAACGACGACGCGGTAGACACTACGGATATATTAATACCCATAGAAGCTAAAGGTAACGTCGGAACCTTATCCGCGTACTACGCTACTAACGGAAGTACCTCTTGGACAGAGCTATCGGTGGGAACCATAGCTGATACAGCCAAAGAGATAGATATTGATGGTGCTAACGATAACGATAGCATCACTTTATCAGTAGCTAACTTCGGCACTGCAGATGTATTTACCGTCCGAGTTTCAGGCACTTCTGGTGGTTCTGATATTGTAAGTATAATTAAAGTACGTGACGGCTTGACCGGCCCTGCGGCGCTAACGGTAGCTATTTCGTCAAGCTCGGGGGGGTTCAGTTTTAAAAATAATGCCGGAACTGCGAAGACGCTTACCGCTGTAGTTTACGACAACGCCGACGGCACGGTGGTTACCCCTACAGCTTTTCAGTGGAGAAAGAACGGTACTAATGTAACCGGGGAAACAAGCAGCACCATAGAAGTAACAGCTGCCGATATTACCGATGGTGGGTCTGAAGAGTATTCTTGTCTTGTGACTACTGCGTAGTAGAGGCGCTATATGGCTAGGCACGCGATAGGAACCGTTACTGTTACCGACCTTTTAGACGGGGCTTCGGCTTGGTTTAAGTGGGATGGTAGCAACCTACTAACTAAAGTTCAAGCAGTATCTCCCGGTACAGGCTGGTTCCAAGACGACGCAACAGGGGTAAACCTACAAGGTCCCGGTGGAGATGCTACGTACACGTACACGTGGATTAAGTACTCTGAGTTTTCTACAGGTAAAAATGCTTCTGGGGAGGCAAACATGTCTGATACTTGGTCTGCTGGGAAGTACTACGTAGGAATAGCGCACAATAAAACTTCTGCTACAGAGAGCACTGACGCCGCGGACTACGAGTGGGTTCGCATAGAAGGTGTAGATGGTGTTTCTGTATCTGTTAGCAGTACATCTACTACTAACGGCGTTACTACAGTTAATTTTTCCGATGGGACTTCTATAACTATTAACGACGGGTCCGACGGTTCTAGTTCAGGCGCTCTGATTCTATATGCTGACTCAGGTAACCCTGCGGACAACACAGAGGTATTCACAGCCCAAGGTACTCATTCGTTCGTGCATTACTACGAGTGGACAGGTACGGCACTTACCACGGCTCCCTCCGACGCCCACACAAAAACATTTGTTAAATTCATCGGGGATGATGGTTCAGTTGGCGCTGGAGTAGTTCCTATATATTCTTCTGTGGCTGACCCTACCAGTAATACACCGCTTTCGTTCACGGTAGGGACTAACGAGTTTGTAACCTTTTACGAGTACACAGGGGATAAACCTACTGTTATTCCTACGAACGCGCACCAAGAAACTTTTGCTAGGTTCGTAGGAGAGCCGGGTTCTGCTACCTTTACGTACAATTCGACGTTAGAGGATGATATTCCAATATCCGATGCGATTGGCGATACTCTGGTAGATTTGGGGCTGTCTAATAAATTATACATCGCGGAAAGCGCTAATGCGGATACGATAACTGCTGGTCAATGGGTGGAAATGCTGTCCGCTATAGGCGGCGCCCCCGACAGTATTATGTTCAACACTACTGAAATCAACGGAGCTAAAATACGTACCGGTACTATAACGTTACTTCCTCATGAGGTAGGAGTGGGAACTGACGGTAGTACTGCTGGTGCCAAAATGGTTCTAACCGCTAACAGGCTAGAGGTTTATGATGCGGCTGGTTTCTTACGTGTTAGGATAGGAAACCTCTAGTAGTGCGCTTCTTTATTAAGCACGAGGGGTTAGATGCCTTTATAGAGGCTAACGGCTTAGGAGAGTACGTCCTTAAACCGCTTAGGTACATCCCCGATATGTGCGTTATGGAGTTCCCGGAGGATTTTGATGTAGAGGCGTTAGTAGCCCTGGGGTGTGAGATAGCCCCCGACACTACCTTTGAAGCTCAAGCTACTGAGCCTGCGGTAAGTTACTCCAAGGATTACCCAGTGTGCCCCCCTCTGTGGCACCTAGATGCTATATGCGCTAGAGGTAGGAGTAGCCGAAGTAGCACAACTAACCGTACTCGTAAAGGGGCCGGGGTAGATATATACATAGTAGACTCCACAACTACCCTTGCGCACCCGGAGTTTAGTAGCGTGCCGGGTAGGTACATTACCGTGAATGACGACATAACAAGCACTCACCCCGACTGGTACCCCGGCCCCTACGGGTTTGACAATACCACAGGGTACGAGTCCCACGGATGCGCTACAGCGATGGTGGCGGGAGGGGACACGGTAGGTGTAGCCCCTGAAGCTACTATAGTTGTTGTACCGGTGGCTACACCTACCGTGGCCGGTATACTCATGACGGATATAGTTGACGGGTGGAACGCAGTGATAGCTAGAGTGACGCGCCAAAACCCATATAGACACGCCGTTATTAACTACAGTATAGGTAGGTCACAACACACCTTAAGTACGTGGTCCTCGAAGTACTACGCACTAGACCCTACTGCGGTAGCGTATAAGGCCGTGCAAGATACGTACAATATTCCAATAATTAAAGCCTCCGGAAATGCTGTAGGTGGATACGCAGGTAACGCATTTAGCGCGTTCTCCCCTCCAGGCCGCATGTCTATAACTAACTTTGCTGAAGGCAACGGCGACGTCAACGGTCTTAACACTCCTATATTTTCGGTGGGCTCCTGTGAAATTGACGACCGTATGAGTTCGTGGTGCTCCTATGGAGATATTATGGTAACAGCCCCCGGAGTTGGAGTGTTTTTACCTAGGACGTTGTTAACCACAGAAGCTAACGCAACGTCATGGAAGAAATGGAAGGGCACAAGCTTTTCCGCTCCCGCAGTAGCTGGTGTTGTAGCGTTATACCTTCAAGGCCTTCCGACTACAACCCCCGCAGACTTAAACGTCCTTGGAACCTGGTTAGTGGATAACTCTACTAAGGGGGTACTAACTGGTATAGGTACCTATGAGGACTATTCAGACCCTTTTCTACATTTCGCAGGGCAAACTCTTGCTTTCAGTGATGCAGCTTACTTTTTAGGCGTGCAGAGATTTGAGGTGCGTAACGGTGTAATAATCTCAAACGATTTATTCGCTACCCCCGCGGGCGATGCTCTTTGGGGGGTGGGGGCCTACACTAGTACCGACGCTATACCCCCTATATCGATTAGTAGGTATACCACCAACGCGTACTCGGCCTTAGGGGACTACGACAAGTACTACGGGTACGGCCCCAACGGAGTGTGGTACGAAGTTTACCTAGACTTAAGCCCCGGTGCGGGCAGTGTTATAGTCCCAGTGGACGAAGCGGCCGAGTACGCAGCGCACCCTACGCCAAACAGGATGCTTTTTAACCCATACAGTACTTACGTCGACCACTACGCAGACCCCCAAACATTTATCTTTGACGCGGATACAGATAAGCTTCGTATTAGGTGCTCTAAGATTTCGTGGTCTGGGTTTGCTATGAACCAACAAACAGCTTCTGTGTTATCAGGTACGCTTCCTCCAGGGGTATCATTGTCGTGCGACCACAAGTCTTGTTTCCTAACTTGTGACTCCTTGGCTAGCGCCGAGACTACTACCCCTCAAACGATAGTGGTTAGAGTTGTTGAGAACCAAAACGCAGAAAACAATACGTTTGATATACCCTGCACTATTACTGTGTCCCACGCACGAGGGTACGGGATTGAAATATTCGACGAAGCGGGGGCCCCCGCTAACATTATCGATGGGTACGGGCTGCAATTGCTCAACCGCACGGTGCTAACAGGAACCGGTAGTCACTCGTTTTCGTTCCCGCTAAACGGTAGAAACGTAACTAACGGAGAGCTAAGAGTTATAACCGAACCTTTAGATAGTTCGGTTATAACGGCCAACAGGGACAGGTTAATATTCCAAAGGAATGTAGTACCCTCAGTGTGGGTAGAGAACGACACGGTAGAAGTACGGGTGTTTGTCCACGTAACGTGGGGCACTAAGGAGACCTGTGTTATTCCGGGGGGTAATACGCTTGTCTCCTTGGAGGCTGCTTCGCAACTGGTAGCTGAGGTGTGGAGTACAGAAGCCTCGGAGTTCCCGTACGGAGGCTTGGATAAACTATGAGACTAGAAGCGTACAACAAACGTTCTCACTTAGCGCTAGACCCGGATAGCGCGTCTTACGTATTTGTGGAGAAGCTGCAACTTACATCAGATAATTCAGATTCTTCGATAGAACACGCGTACAGTAGTACTCTGACGTACACGTTAACTGGGTACGCTACGGCGCCTATTTTGTTTCTGCACACCCGAACAAGCAGTCTCGTCGACCTGTCCCTAACTCCGAGCAACACTTTCTCATTCGCTTTAGCCGACTCCTTAGTAAATGTTTCCCCCAGTGTTTGGGAGTTACGTTTGTCATTCCACAAGGCCCTTTCACAGTCAACTAGCACACAGGGAGACGCTACTCCGGTCATATACCACGCATCTTTAAACGTTTCCGACTTTGAACTGTACGTATTCTCCGAAATAGACCCTATGGCTGACGTTTCTAGTGACCCTTTTGTAATGCGTAAAGAAAATGGGGACGTCTCATTCGCAAGTTCTAAAAAAGTAATGAAGGCCAAGGCCGTGTATTCAAGCGATGTTACACCACCTACTATTTACCAAACAGGATGGAACTCCGGCAACATATCCGGAGGCTTCTTCCCCTACCAAAACAAGGCGTCTACGTTTCATACTATGGGTACTTATTCTGCAAGTGAGATAGCTTCCCTAAAGACCAACCCCACAGTAGTTGCTTCGGGAATCCCCAACGAAGCTTTAGACGCTTTAGCCACCGGTGGAACCTTAGGAATCAGTAAACCAGGTATTAGACTACGGGTTAGGTCTGAGGTTCGTAGTAGTACAGTTGTATCATACGGTTTCATAGGTCCCGCTACCCCTTGGGTTCCAGGGTTTCCCCCGGGGAACCAGTTCTTACCTGGAGGAAACATGGATTGGGCTCTAAACATACCTGTCCCTAACTCTATGGTTCCCGAGGCTCCTGGACTGTCAGACTGGGACATCACACTTAGTACTAGCCCTAACTACACGGCGTACCTGTACCATGGAACTTTCTCGTGGGCAGCCGGGGGGTACTACAATTATTCATCGTGGAGACAAGAGGTAAGACCTAGCGTTACCCTTGGTCCCGCTCACGTCGCTGAAGCTTGGATACCAGTCCACGCACAATTGTTGTCTAAGTCCTCGGTACTATCCCAGATACTGCCGAACGAGTACGCAGACTTAAGCGCCTTTGCGGCGGTGTACGACCCAGTGTACTCTCAGAACGACTGCTTAACTCCAATGCAAAACCCGTACGAAACAGGGGACTACGCTTTGGAGTCAGGTACTACCTACTTTATAATTGACGGAGCTGACTATGATTGACCCTGAAACACTAAAGACCCTCTTCGAGGCAGGGGCACCATCCCCCACACTTCCACCTTCAGTGAGAGCTAAGGGAGCGGTGGCCGATAGTCGCCAAGAGGGAGCAATAGGGATGCCTACGGAACCAGTAAAAACAACTACACAACCCTAGTAACTATGATATATAATAAACTTGTGCTAATAAGTATTTGCAGTAACACATGAGGGAAACTCGTTTAGTCTTTGACGACAAAGAACGGGTTGGCTCTTGGGTTGCTGAAGAAGTAGGGCAAAGGACCTCTTGGGGTTCGTTCTACGCTATGGGCGCTGAAGTAAACGGTAAACTTGTAAGTGGTATTGTGTTCAACAATTTTAATGAATGCAACGCCACTGCACACATCGCAGTCAGCAAACCCGGTAAGTTACTTTTGGAACTGTTGGACCATGCTGTAATAGAGTACGCGTTTGGTTCCTGCGGACTAAAAAGACTTACGGGGTTGGTCGCTGAAGACAACTCCAAAGCATTGAAATTAGATAAGCATATCGGCTTCGAAGAAGAAGGCGTTATGAAACAGGCTGGGTCGGAAGGACAAGACACAATCCTTCTGGTACTATGGCCTCAGAATTACTTTAGAGGAAAAGCTAATGAGTAAAAAAGATGTAGACGCTCCAGATTACACCCCGTTAACGGACGCAGGTAACAAAGCCTCCGACAAGATGGGCACTATAGGGCAGGGGGTAATAGACTTCGCCCAGAAGGAATATGACAAAAACGCTCCCCGCTTAGACGAAATTGGAGACGCTCAGAAAGGGCTTATGGCTGAGCAAGGAGCTCAAGGCAAAGACTACTTCGACTACTACAAAAGCACATTCAGACCTCTAGAACAAAGCATCGTAGATGACGCAAACAACTTCAACACAGAAGCGTACCGCAATCAATTGGCTACACAGGCGGCAGCGGACTCAGGACTAGCGTTCAACAGAACAACTAAAGCCAACGAACGAGCTATGGTATCTATGGGGGTTAACCCAAACTCGGGTAGGTTCCAAGGTATAGGTGCCCAGAACGCTCTGATGCAGTCTACTAACAGAGCCGCGGCTATGACAAGCACCAGAGAGCGTGCAGCAGATGCAGGTTTCAACCGTAAAGTCCAAGCAGCAGGTTTGGGTAACTACTTATCTGGAGCTTCTACGGCGGCGTACAACAACTCAGTAAACGCCGGTAGCAACGCAGCTAACTCGTACCAGGCGGCCGGTAAGAACTACATGCAGGGAGCCACCATTGGAGGCTCGCTTGTAGGCCAAGGACTAAACATGAACCTGGACGTTTTAGGTAGTATAATGAACAACAAGACTAAGATAGCCATGCAAGAAAGTGAAAACCGAGGTAGTTTACTTGGTGATATTGGTGGCGCCTTTGGCGCAGCGGCGGGTGTGTATAACACTGGTATGATGAATGGAGGCAAACGGGGCTTTGGGTACGACAAATGGGGTTACGGCGGCTCCAATTACGGTACACCAGGGATAAACGGAGGTTAATTATGGCACGTAAATCAGGATGGCAACAGTTTGCCGATAACTTTAGTTCTACGTACGACGCGGTAAACGACTTCGGTCGAGCCGGCGCGGCTAGAGACATCATGGACCAAGAAGTAGAGGAGCAGTTCGATGCTTCAGGTGCTTCAACTGGTTTCTCTATGGGCGGTAAGAACTACGGCACCATGGACGATATTAGAACCGCTAAGTACCAAGGGTTAAGTGACAACGCTGCCCGCTACGGAGACATTGCCGGCTCACTGGATATGCAAGCTAAAATAGCAGACATTAGAGGTAAAGGACTAAGTAACAAATACGACTTTGAGTCTATGCAGACCCGCCTTGACCAGTTGGAAGCAACCAGAAAAAAAACTGAGGCGTCCACAGGTTTAACTGACGCCCAGACAGGTGGAGTGGTAGAAGACACTAAGTTTAAACAAGAAGTGAACCCTATTAAGGTTGAGCAAGCGCAGGCAACAGTAGACAAAACCGTAGCCGATACAGGCCAAACGTTTGCAAACACAGAGCTTATAGACGAGAAGACTAAAACAGAACGCCTAAACGCTAAGCAGAAACAAATTGACGTGCAGACGGCCCAGATGACGTGGAACCAAAACAAACCACTAAACGATGCGCTACTAGAGCACCAGAACACTAAATGGGGTTCTCCGGAAGAAGCTAAGAAAGCCCTTATAGAGGTGTTTGGTCTTCACGGCGACCAAGAAGGTAAAGGCGCTGCTATGGTTAAGACCATGGACGCCGCTCAAATCGCTGGCATACTGAAAGACGCTAATGTTAACTCTGCGGAAATCCAAGCTATGCTTGCTGACCCTAAGAGCGGTATCCAAGGCGTAGCCTCTTGGTTAAGTGATAACGATGGCGTTGAAGGCAACGAAGTTAGAAGGTTTACCTTGGAAGACGGTAGCGTTGTACTAGCTAATTCTTTCACCCACGAGAATGGGGACACTGTTCCTATGGAGCCGTACTACGTGCAAGGCGCTAACGAAGCAGAACTAAGAGCCAACGTGCAGGCGTTCGCTACTCCGGGCGGTGCGTTACAGCTGGCTAACCAAATGGCTACGTTTAAAAAGAACAAAGCTGGACTTGGTAAGACTAAAGCCGAGACGAATAAGCTTAACGCAGAAGCAAAAACCGGCGGTAGAGACTACGAAGGTGACCTAAACGTTAAGTCGATGAACGAATTCACTAGTGACCCTGACGGTACGTACGCCAAACTAGTTAGGGCAGCAACAGCGTCTGGGCTTAAGGTTGACTGGGACAAAGTTGCAGAAGCCGAGATAGCACACCAACAACTATTAAACCGTGCGCGCGGAAACAACAGCTCGAACACAGGTTTGGGCGGCGGAAACAACAAACCAGTTGAGAATAACGGCGGGTTTTCAACGCCACGTGTAAAAAAGTAAACACCGGAACCTAAAATGGCAACATACGAGACCACGGGCCCAGACGGAACAGTATACGAGTTCGATGGCCCTGATAACGCAACTGATAAACAGCTAAACGATTACGTCCAGCGCACCTTTGGCGCAGAGCAGACTATACCCAGCAGAGGAACTAGTGGTGCTCAAACCGATAGTGGGTATGACTATAAGTCAGAGGAAACAAGTGGCGTTAGAGATGTAGCTGACGTTGCTACCGGTCTAATATCAGGTACTGCGAAAGCAGCAGGAGCATTAGTTGGACTTGGTTCTTTGGTTCCAGGGTTGCACTACGTAGCCGACCCGTTGTCAGCTTGGCTACAGAAAGGTGGCGAAGCACTAGACGAGGCTCTACTATCCGATAGACAACAAGAGATTAACCAAGAACTATCCACACGACTTCAAGAAGCTGCAGGTTCATTAGGCCCTGACGCCTCTACTATGGACTACATTGACGCTATGGTTGCCCAAGGTGGCGAAGCTGGTTCATTTGTAGCTGACCATCCAGGTCAAGTTGCCAACCTAATTGCCACATCTGTACCTTACATGTTTGGTGGCGGTCTCGCTGCTAAAGGTATTAAAGCAGGTGCCGAAGTGGCTGGTCTTGGTAAGATAGCTAACATGGGGCGTAATACCGCAGCCGCAGTTGGTGAAGGTGCTATTACGTCTGGTGAAGTAACTAAAAATATTATTGAGAAGACCGGTACGTCCGGTGAGTACAGCACTGACCGT
>Ga0233413_10000925_pt1 | contig 13467 bp, 12 predicted proteins | sample Na_anoxic_6_MG_FD_189019 | JGI IMG/M metagenome (GOLD analysis project Ga0233413, IMG submission 189019) | Seawater microbial communities from Saanich Inlet, British Columbia, Canada - Na_anoxic_6_MG | ecosystem: Environmental > Aquatic > Marine > Inlet | place: Canada: British Columbia... | reverse complement strand
ATAGAAGTCTTGCCCAGCATCTTCTAGATCAGGAAGCCCTGATCCCATATAACAATTAAGACCATAAACCAATTTAGCCAACTCAAGGAAACGATCTTTCATCTCAGCATGAAGTTGAAATTTGTATGAGTTAAGAGGATTGTCAGCATCTATGAAGTAATGAAACCCCATTCTATCTTTTCTTGGCAACTCATTTTTCTGGACGCCTTTTGTGTTGATAATGACTTCTTTGTCGCCTTTATCGGTTTGAAATGTACCGATCATTTCCATCATCTTATCTTTTGGAATTTCGGCTTTTGGGTCAAAATAAGACGGATCATAATCAGGACTATAGGTACACTTCCTAAAAAGCAGACTCGTATCATAATCATGATATCTATAAACGTTACATACTGTTTCTATTGCTTGAAGCAAGCTGCTTTTCCCGCATCCGTTAGGACCACAGAAACAAGCTAACGGTTTAATTTTCGTTACCCAAAAACCCTTCTCTGTAAAATCAAACTCATGCTCTTTGTATCCACAATAATTCTTTAAATATATCTTTTTTAATTTAACCATGACTATTTATCGACAAAAGAAAAAAGACTCGATAATCGATATATACTTGTGGCTAAATTAATTAATAAGAAGATATATAAAAAATCACAAGGCAAATGTAAAATTTGTGGAGAAACAGATTACAATACTCTAGATGTGCACAGATTTGTAATACCTGGTAAAGATGGAGGAAGATATACAAAAGGCAATTCAATGACTTGTTGTGCTTCATGCCATCGTAAAATCCATGCAGGAAATATACAAATATTAAGTTGGCATACATCTACCAAAAGGAAAGTTCTTCATATTATCAGAGAAAATGGGAAAGAAGACTTCGTTTAAAACTCACACAACAAATCATTATCTATAAGAGCCTTTTGGAACGACTTGAGGCATTCAATAGCCTCTAATACAGCTTTAATCTGTTCTGAATCATCTAAGACCTCATCGGGCGTAGCATGTTTGTTGTTGAGAGCTTCTAAATAATTACGACTCGATCCTTGCGGTAAAGCATTATTTTTAATCTTCCAATCCATTATACCTCCCTTTTAAGCATGTTTACATTGTGCGTACCAATTAGACGCTACCTGTTGCATCGGGTATGGTTGAACAGGTTGTTGAACAGGTTGTTGAACAGGTTGTTGAACAGGTTGTCCCGATAGAATTGCTTCTATTTCTTTGTTAAACAGCTTTTGTTCTTTTGAGGATATAGTTGTATCGATTATAACGCTTTCTATAAGATATCTGATAAAATCATTCGCTATTTCCAAACGTGCTGGATCGTTTTTATCAGTCATATTTGATTTACGAATCATATCAACTACACCACCATTAATTGATTCCTTCTTCTGAACTCTATTGTACATTTCCATATCGTAACTATTGTTGAATACCATATACCTGACATCAACTGGGTTCTGAGAAGTGATTCTATGTATTCTGTCTTCTGCTTGCAAATTATTAGATGGATTCCAATCCATATCATTAAATATACATGTTGAAGCAACATCGAAGTTGAGTCCGACCATACCAAGCTTCATTGTATATACAACCGCTCTAAAACGACAAGGATCAGAAGACATTGGATCGCAAGGTTTTTTAAACTCACGAGATATTTTACTTCTCATAACATCTTTCGTATCACCACTTACAACACCTACTGTCCCTTCCCCATACATTTCATTTAAACCATTAGCAATTTCAGTAGCTACATCTGGATGCTTTGTGACAATAAAAATTTTATTTACAGGATTAGCTAATACAGAAGCAGCCTCTTTAATGGTCGCAGGAACTTTCTTATGAGCTAATTCCTTTAATAATGAATTATGCCAATTAAGATTAGATTCAGGCATAACAATATCATTAGGAGGATCAAGTTCTACTACATGTCTATCTTTAGGTGGCATGTCAGGTCTGATGTCTTCTTTATTACGTCTAAGATACGTAGACGAGAACATATCTAAAATGAGAAGTTTTCTTTCAGCATCTAAAGTCTTGACCCATTCTAAAATCTTCTGTGCTTTTTCTCCCCACAACTCAGCAGTTCTATCTTCGATTTCTTCTTCCGTTGACTGATCTCTCCAATACTTAGGAATGCTAACGGGTTTTGCTAGGTCTTTTCCTCCAAGGAACTGTTTTGCGAATCCGTCATCATTAAAAGTAGGAGTTTTCTGTCGTGGACCCTTGTTATCATATAGAATTGGATGCCTCAACAGAGTTAACTGAGAGAAAATATCTTGAGGATTGTTGTCTGATGGTGTTCCTGTCAGACCTATTCTATGAGGAATGTCATGTGCATTTATAGCTTCTGCTATTTTCTTGAAAGTATCACTATTAGGTTTTTTAATTGTTTGGATTTCATCGACAATCAAAGATGAAAACAAATTTTCTTGTGAAGCACTGCTTATCATTCGACTAAATTCTTGTTTTTTTGCTCCCTTTCCTCCAAATGCGGACATAGGGACAATAACCCAAACAACTTCTGGATTAGTTATTGCTTCCTCTAACTCCTCTGGTTTACTACATACTGATATTTGATCAGCACGATGTCCACAGAATTGACCAGGAGCCTTTGCTATCGGTTGTTTATTTTCATCAACATCTAACCAGTTTTCACGGACCAACATGCCAGGAGTAATTACAAGTGTTTTCTGACCAGCATTTCTGACCATATCAGCCCCAATTACGGCTTGAACGGTTTTTCCTGATCCGGGTTGATCTGCTAGTATAGAAACAACCCTATTCGCTACAAAACGTATACCAGTTTGTTGAGCTTCTTTCTGTGTATTAGAGACAGTTGGACCGAATGCACCTGGATAGTTCTGTTCTACAATAGCATTGAATTGATCTTCATTTACCGAAGATTGTATCCCGAACCTATCAGAAATTATAGTTTCTTTAGATACGTTATTCTCTATTTTAGTGGTCAAAGTTTTAGTAGTCTGTATTTTAGCTTTAGCACCTTTTGCTCTCTGATTATATCCCTCAAAAGATTTGAAACCAGTCATTTTTTCGATAAAAGGTTCCATTGCTCCAGCACCATCATAACCCATATCTACGAGTTTTCTCTTTATTTTACCCCAAGACATAGACGCCAACTTCTTTTTATTCATTTTAGTTCCGACTAAACCATCATCTAACTCTTCCATCTTTTCACGATTTAATACACCTTGTTCAAAAATATCAAAATAACCTTCTTGTTGATTAAATCTAAAGTTTGTTCTTCCAGCATTATTAACTATATAATCTCTTATAGTATAAAGATTGGGATCATCGGGGCTAAATATTAGTCTAAGACCATTAAAAACATCGTTTTTTTTCATTGGAACCGTTGGAATGGAATTTTCAATACCTTCGAAATTCAGTGGAGTCACAACCAATGTACGTCCTTTACCTGGCTTGCCTTTATTTTTAACAACTTGTTTTTGATAATTTGGATCAAAAGCTTTTTCACTAGGCAACTGCATGCTTTTAGAATTTAAAATATTATGATTTTCCAACCATTGATTAGAAATGCCTTTAAACTTATTCCAAGATTCTCTAGTTCCTCTGACATGAACACCATCATCATCTTGAATAACTGCATCACCCATATGCTGTTTGATGATTTGTGCAGAATTAGAATCACCTAAATCTAATTCTTTTAATAAAATCTGTGGAGGATTTCCTTTAATAACTTCGATTTTTTCTAAAACATTTCCCTCTCTCTCCCATATGAACCAACCAACCTTACCCTGAAGAGCCGTTTCTTGAGAGTCAGGAACAAGAGTACCATAAGTCTTCTCTTTTTCTTGCATCGCTTTTGAGGCTTTAACAATAGCTGTTCTAGCTCTAATTAAAGCCTTCATCAACAACCTATATTCTTCCGTTCCATACTCTGCTTGAGCTAGACGAGATATGTCAAAAAAACTTGTACGAAGTTCCTTAGTAATATAATCACCAGCAGTATCATTCCACTTGGAGGTATAGGCAAAAAACCTCTCTAACGTGTTTTTAATATCTTCTACGTAACTATATGATGCTATCTTATACCAGTTCATTTTTTTGCAAAGAAATAACAGACGAATTTACACTATACCAGTTATTTCCACATATATTGCCTATTCCCTCTTTAATTATATCTTCATCTCCATATTTACACTATACCAGTTATTTCCACATATATTGCCTATTCCCTCTTTAATTATATCTTCATCTCCATAAACTTGTAAAGGATAAGATGAAGCCAATTCACCATCAGGCATCTCAACTACAACTTGAACATCCCACCACTTATCGTTACTTTTTTCGCTGATAATACAACCTACAACATTTAAGCGATAAAATGGTCCTTCTAAAGGAATTACGAATACAAGAGTATCTGCATCTACTCTTAACGGTGGATAAATGGCTCCATTAGGATAAATGAACTGTATGCCTGGAAAACCCTCGTTATTCAACGTTGGATCAGAAAATATAGAAGTTCCAAGCTGTTTAGCATCGAAAACTTCTAATACCGAGTTATAAAATTCAATAACGTTCATGATTATTATTATACCATAAATTAAATCACTTGTTTAATCTTTTTTGTATTCTTTGATTTCTTCTTTTAGCTTTTCAATAACTTCATCAACATCCTCATCGCCATCTAAAAGCCTAAGATCATTAGGCCAGTGGAATGCATGTCCTCCATATTCTCTAAAAGCTTCTACTTTCTTTGCACTGTCGTCAATGAGTATGCTATTTTTACTAGCACATCTAAATTTATCTTTGCCGCAAATGAGTTTGGTAAGAAGGTCTGGGAAATGCTTATCGATCCATTCCATCTTGCCGCTGGGAGCGGGTATACAGCTTCCTGGGGACGTTAAAAGATAAACAGTACCCAACTTACCCATTTCTTCTATAAGCTTCTTAGCCCAAGGATTGACACCTAGATTCGCCCACCAATCAGTACCTTCTGCTGTAATCTTTTTCCACAACTCTTCTTCAGAGATAATTCCCATCTCGTCTAGATATATTCCATCTTTCAATTCTGCTCTTATGTCTTCGTCATTGATATCTATATCGCAAGTTGTGCAAGCTGCATCAAGCCACTGAGAGATCACCCCGTCAAGGTCTACGTTTATTATGAATTCTTTCTTATCTGGTCCATAAGATAATTTAATTTTATCTGGTCCTGCTATTTTTACCATTTTTCTTTGCCTTTACTTTCTTGATTTTTGTTACTGTTAACTTTTCTATAAAACCTAGAGTACCGTCTGGAGGTTCCCAGTTGCCTACAGAAGGTTCTTCTCCGTACAGCTTTTCCCATTTATCTTCTGGGATTTCAATTACTGCTTTAGCTGATTCTGTACCTGATTGTAGCAAGTTCATGTTCCACAAGTTAATCATTTTATATAAAGTTTCTAGGGACTGGTTATAGGGACGAACCAGTTTTAATTCTACTACGATAAGCTTGCTCATATCTTATTTTCGGCATTAAATAGAGATATCCTTGATTATGTGACTGAATTTTCGCATATAATAAAAATATGAAAATGATATTAAGAAATAACGTTAAATACCAAAACAAATCGTCGTATGCTGATCAAGAGTCAGACTATTGTTTAATTCTTGAACCAGGACTGAGTGATGGCTACATGGGAGATCCGACATCATCTATGTGTTTCGCAGACAATACAAGATACTCTGACGATGAAGCGGTAACTCAAATATTGGCTGATGAAATACTTTGGGAGGCTTAGAACGGGAGTTCAACAGGAGTATGTACAAAGATACTACTGTAATACTGACCTGCATTCCATTGACTATAATCATATCGACCAGTTGTAAAACACGAAGACTGGAATATCACTCCCAACTTCGGGAGTTCATGTTGAACGTCATACCATCCAATTGTTCTCATTGTGGAGCCAGAATCTATTCTAGCGTTTAATCTAGTTATCATCTTCATTGTTTATCCTACTTAAATCATAAAAGGCTTCATATAGCCATAAAGATCATTATCATACGGGCCTGTCCAAACGTAAATATCTTGTTTAACATGATGGATATCTTCTCGATTAGAATTAATTGCTTCTGCACTGATAGTATCTATAAATGGAATATAACCTTTTTTAACACGCATATTTTCGTCTATTCTAATGCGAATGCTATTTCTAAGAATATCTCTATCTGTCAAATACAGTATTTTCCCATCTAATATTTTATTCTTTGTTTCTTCGCTGGAAATAACAGTGATAGTTGCAGAATCTATTATATTAAATTTTTCATTTAATTCGAAGAAATTCCAATTATCTTCATATTTTTCTATAACCGACAACCTTCTAGTTTTATTTGCTCTCCTGATTTCCTCCTTCACAAATTCAGTACAATATTTATCATGTATTTTGTTACTACTGAGAAATTCTCCGAAAATACTAGCTGATTGACTAAACTGTGGATTTGATGTCATAGCAGCATCATTAAGGACAAAATCATACATAAAAGAGTCAGAATACTCATCATCTCTGTTAACCCTACCAGAAGACTGTAGGAAGGATCGAATGCCACATCGCTCTCTAAACCCATTCCTAAAAGAGAAGTTAACTCCTGACTCAACACAAGACGTACAAACCAGCGTCCAGTCATTATCATTTGGATCAGCAAGTCTTTTTAATATTCTATCATATGCATTATCAAAATCATTCGGTGAAAATACTGTCGATAGTTGTTCAACACTCTTTCTTCCATATTTCTTTTCTATGAGTGAAGTCAAAACTACAGCATTATTAATAGTATTCAAAACTACTATTCTAGGACCGATTTTAGAACATATTTGATCCATCAGTTGATCAAAATTAACAGTACCTAAAGATGAATAAGAAATCCTATGATCCTCTTGTTTATCCATCATCTTTCTGGTTTTTCTTGATACAACGCATTTTGGATTTACACCATCGATTTTTAACGCTTCAATTTTCCAAAACTTAACATTTGAGCCAGACATAAAAATGACCTTACAGCCGAATACATCTTCAAGTATTTTCAACCATTTCATACATTGACGGATATATTTTAACTGTACGCAAGCATCGGACTCATCAATGATAATAACCGAACCAGCTATTTGATTAAACTTTCTCAGTTTTGAAGGATGATTAGATGCGCATGTCTCAAAAAACTGCACAGCAGTTGTACAAATAATAGGAGAGTTCCAATGTGTAGTATGTAGTTTTGCCGATTTAGAATCTCCATCTGGATTGTCCTTTAAATAATCAGCATTATGATGATGTTCTGCGACAGCATGAAAGGAATTCTCGTTCTCTAATACAATTGACTCTCTCAACCTTTTTACAGTTTGATTAATAATTTTAGTAAACGGAGCAACAATAAATATGCGTCTTAAATTATATTTTTTAGCCAATCTGAATCCAAGGCACAAACCAGAATAAGTTTTAGCAGTACCTACAAGTCCATCATTGAAATAAGATGATTTAGTCAAAGGGACTTTCAAACAATCATTAAACAAACTCTTTCTAATCTCGTTACGCTTTATCTCTTTTTTACTTTTGACTTTCTTTTTCCCCAAAGTTTCTACATGAGAACGTAAAGCTTTTAAACGTAACGCAGGCTTTAATTCTACTTGGTCTTCTACAACTCTACCAGAATAATGTACAGTAGTATCATAATGATCCCCTTCGACCAAACACGAAAGGACAAGTCTAATCATTAAAGGAACTATACCATCAGGTCCAAGTTTAGATTCACCAAACCCATATTCTCTATCTATACAGTCGTTATGCCCTTTCTCCCATTGAGCAATACGCTTATCATTATATGACATGACTGTTTCATATTCATTTACTACATCATTTTTATAGTTGGGGCATCTATCTAATACTCTCTGTTTATCTCTCAATATAGTGAAATTATTGAAAATGTCAGCTTTAGTTATACCCCTTTTACTCTGTCTTTCAGGTTGTAGCATTCCTATATGATGTCCAGTAACTAATATCGCTGACATTAGACATTTAAACATATTATCATAATCTTCTTTTCCTGCAAATTCTCTTGCGAAATTGATCAGTATACAAGCACCAGCATCAGTATGATTAATCATTTTAACATTTTTACTAAATTTAATTGCTCCATGCAATAATTGTTGTGATATCTCATCGAGTTTACCAAAATCATGATAAACTGCTGCTGCCTTTAATATTTCAGTAAGAACTTCTTTTAAACTTTCATTTTCGCAATATTTGAGTACGTACTCCAGGTGTTTAACTGCTCTATCATATACGCCATGTATATGATCTTCGTAGAGTTGTTTTCCGACAAACTCATCTGCTGAATGTGCAATTAATTTTTCCATTTTAAATCCTTGTAAAATATATTATAGCATACTTCCCGATTGAAGCATGCTATAATATTGTATTAGCCAACCATAATTTCAATCTACGCACCATTTTTCTGGTGCGACGATGCATCATCTCTCTTGCCTCTTCAAACGGATAGTTACAATCTACGCACCCTGCGGGGTGCGACAAGCAGCAGGAGCAGGGACAGAACATCAAATCCAGCGTTACAATCTACGCACCCCTGCGGGGTGCGACTCTCGCAATCCACAAACATTCGCGTTCGTAGTCGTTACAATCTACGCCCGCAAGCGGGCGACCTTGAAAAGAAAGAAGGCATGGAGTTACGATGCCGTTACAATCTACGTACCCTACGGTACGAATGCAAGCTACAGAAACTATGAGTGTCGCTAGAGTATTACAATCTACGCACCCATTACGATGCGACAAACCGATTTAGTCAAATTCGATTCTTGTCATTACAATCTACGCACCTGAAATCGGTGCGACCAATAGAAGGATATCTGATTCGGTAGAATCTCATCACATTTCAATCTACGCACCCCTGCGGGTGCGACCAGAACCAACGCCATTAATCGCCTAGTTACAATCTACGCACCAAAATTGGTACGACAGTTCGACAGAACCTTTCGATTCCAAATACTCTTGTTACAATCTACGCACCATTTCTGGTGCGACATCGCTCAAACTCATTCAAAACAGCCAGCATACGGTTACAATCTACGCACCCTGCGGGTGCGACTGCGATTCGCAAGTATACTTACTCAGGGGTTACAATCTACGCCCGCAAGCGGGCGACTACACGCCTAATGTACCACTTTGGCTCATTACAATCTACGCACCAGAAACTGGTGCGACACAACCATGTCTACAGTCTGTTCGGTAGTACCATTACAATCTACGCACCCTGCGGGGTGCGACGAGAGGCTTTATTGCCATCATGTACATATTTATCATAGTTACAATCTACGCACCCCTGCGGGGTGCGACAACGAAGAAGGCTGATCCATACTCAGCTTACTGGATTACAATCTACGCACCCCTGCGGGGTGCGACTGCCTATACCTTAAAAGCATAGACCACAAGAACTTATAACATAGTTTCCGCGAACCTATCATAAATTCTAATTAACAATTATATTAACTTGTCAAAAACAACATAAATCCTTTCTAGCAAAGGACCGCGAACCTACTATAGATTCTATGACTGCTTGAGGTTCGCGTTACCAACATAATAACCATAATAACCCAATCCAAGCATTAAAATATCTTCACTCTTAGGCTTGTTCTCGATTTTATCGATATCAATCGAACCTACAACCTTCTTCAACCCATAATAAGCATAACGCAACTCATCGTCACTTTTAGGACCAACTTCAGATTTAGCCCATTTCATATACAAATTTATCTTGCCAAACATCTGAGCAATAGCTTTCATTGGATTTACAGTCACTAATCTTGCTGTATCCGCTCCAATGTAACTACTCAAACTTATACGATTCTTTTTAGCATCATGAAAACAGAACTGAAGCTTCTCTGCCTCTCTAATAAGATTCCCAAGCTTATAAAAATCGTTAGACTCGATATCATGCCCAGCAGCCTTCAAACAATAAACCATAAAACATGTGTTGTCATAGACATTTTTTCTCGACATCTTATTCATCAAATCTTCTTTAACATTTTTTCTTTGAGCAATGTCTATGAGCAGATTCCAATGAGACTTGGAAAGAACAGTAATACACTTCTTCAATATCTTTTTATCATCGTTAAAAATAAGATTAAAAATATCTACAGGTTTGACGAAATCAAACTTCAGAAGCTTGGCGTCTTTGTATTTTTTTTGCCCTTCAAGTCCAGCAGACCTATTCCAACAAACGTTTATAATATTGTATAGTTCGAATATCGATATAATCTTATTAAATGGAGTACAATGGTCAATAACTGCTTGCCATTCTGATACACGCTCATAAACAGAGTCCATCGTCATATTATTGAAAAACAATAGTTTAGCAGGTCCATTTGACGGTACAAAAAACGAAAAGATATAAACAGGTATATCGGGTTTCTTAGCAACAATAAGCTTCATATCACCAAGCAACTGTACTCTAGCTTGTTCCTCTTCTTTTTGTTTTTTCGCTCTTTCTAATTCATCGAGCTTCTTATCTCCACCAATCCACTCTTTAAACGAATTCTTTTTCGTAAAGCTTTCTACGACATCCTTTTCCTTATCCGTTAATCCCGCAGTATCAGCATAAACTACGAAAACAGAGTTACCAGAATCATGAACAAAACTGTCCCAATACTTACCCTTATTTTCTTTGGTAAAAATAAACTCAAGAGAGTGAATGATCTTTCTTTCATTTCCTTTTGCGACTGAACATGCCTTAAGAGCATTCATTCCATATCTTGAGAAACAAGGATTAGCATCATTCCTTGAATAAGGAAAATATTTTCCAATATTAGGTATTACAACGCTTGAAAAAGTACCACCTTCATTTTGTTTATCTAGACAATCCGCTGCATCATTCAAGATATCATACGTAGCATCATCGTTGATATATCCCAAACTCCCAGGTTTATCCAACTCTAAAATAACTTGGATTTTATCAGATTTCACATCTTCAGTAAGTGATTCAGCTATTTTCCATACCAAATCATGAATAAAAGTTTCTAAATCTTGTTTATTGATTCTCTTATTCAATTCATTAATCGATATTTTCTTCTCTGAAACTTCAGAGATACTTTTCAAAAGATCTACAACATGACTAATTTTAGCAATAGTTTTTTTGCCATCAACCTCTAAAAATCTTTTTACATCTTCCTCATCTGCATCTTTGAGAAATTCTATGTCTTTTTTTGAGAGGATATTAAACATAGGAAACATAGATTGGTTAGAAGGAGCATAATACTTGTAGTTTTCCCAAGCATCATTGCCAATTTCTTCTACCTTTTTGGGAACGCCCATCTTATCTATATAAACTTTCCTACCGGCTTTTAATGAAGGCAGATCCTTCATACGGGGATTCCAACTTTTGACTCCCTTTGTAGAGGGTTCTATAGCATCGGCTAGGGTCATTAATTCAGCTAACATAACTTAATACTCCTTGTTTAACTTCTGCCGTGATAAACTCAGGTTTAACACATTCGCCAAAAGTCGGGAAAGTCCAAATTTTATTAAGGAAAAATGGTATCTTTTTGTTTATTGATTTATCAATTTTTGTCTCTTTCCTGATGGGACCATAATATGATGCCAAAAACTCAGACAAACCAAGATGAGGAGTTCGATAAGACTTTCCCTGCTTAAGCCATCTCTCAAACTGAGATTGGTAAGCACAAGCATTGTCTATCCCTTGATCTACACATCTTTTTTCCTTCTCAGATAAAAAATCCCTTATTCTGTCTATATCTGCGTTACTGACAGTAGCATAGAGCTTATAACATACATCAACTAAAATTGAAAGTCCAATTTGCAATGCATTTTCGCTTGCTATCTGATCACTTTTTCTGTTAAAAACATGAGAATTGAATTTCCAAGGTTGGAATTTAACTCTACTACAAATCTCTACTCTTGTAGGATTAATTTCAACTGTATGCATGTTAAGAACAGCTTCGATCATACCTTTAACTGCCGTTTTAGTGGGAGCGATGTACGATGAACTATCGCAACCAGTATCTGGTCTTGTAAACATCGCAAACGGTCCTGCTATTTCCATCGATATCGGATATTTCTTTTTAGTCATTTTCTTTCTCCTTATTTATAAAGTTTATAAAGAAACGACTAATCACAAAGATCAACAACCTTTGTTTTACCCATTATCTTTTGGATATCTACAAGAGTCGGGAAAACATAGTCATCAATAGAAGTGGGATTTTCAACACCCTCTTTTACCACAGGTTTTGTAGCATTAGCAAGTTTTGTTTCCAACTTAGAATTACCCAATACATCAGAATGCTCGATATAAAAGACATTACGAACCTTAACATCGGCTCGACTTGCAGCAGTAGACGTAGAAAAAGCATGACTAATCAACTTTTTAAACAATTTAATATCTTTTTCTGTCGTTCCTGTTTTATATGCCACAAACGGGTTAATGGTCAATGCCCCTGTATATAAAGCATGTTCAACAACGCTTTTGCTACCGAAAGTGCCAGTACCTTTTTCTGCGTTCTTAAAATCGAGCGGATTCGCCTTAGCGATATTCAACTCAATAACATTGATAGGAGCGACCGATTTGAGAGGAGTAACTTGAACACATCCAGTCTTAGTAATTCTGGGCATTTCAGCAACATTTTTATCTTTTCTGTCCTTTGAATCTTCAAGAACTGTTGCTCCAAAAACTCTTGCATCCCAGAATCTATTAAAGAAACCATCCGTACCATGGTCTTTAACAAACTTTTTAAGTGTTTTTATGGCTTCTTTTTCATTTTCAGAATCGAAACCACGGTCCTTAGTCTCAAAAATATAAAAACTATTATCATCTAAACCATATGTATCTCTTATAACTTCCCAACAAGGATTGTTGTGATCGGATATGATCTCTCTAATCCTATGCTTGAGACATACATCAGTAATCACTCCAAAACCTTCCGGTGTCATCCTTGGCAAATTGCCGCTATCTGGATCTCCATTGGGAGTAGACATATTAGCCTCAACAACAACAATGCCAAAACCTCTTTGTTTCAACAATCCATCAACATTTTTCTTTTTCGTACTCATAATTCTAGACCTTTCCATAGTAATAAAAACTAAATTCTACTTTTTCTTCATTGCTCAAACGTTGAGCAACATCTTGTTTTAATGATTCTATATTTTTAACGAAAACTGCTGCGTTTCTTGATAGATCCAATATAGTCGTAGGAATAGATCCACCAGTATGCTTTTTTCTAAGTTCAAATCCCCTTCTTTTTGCGACAGCAACATGTAATATCCCCTTTAATTTTGTCTCTAACCTTTTGAGAGCAAGACATGGATTCTTCAAAAACAAACCAACCAGATCTTGACCAACAGTTCCAACCACTTCACAAGATGAATTCTTCTGCTTATAATAGAGAGAATGCATCAAATCGGCTCTTCTAAATTCCATAGCAGCCGATTC
>Ga0233413_10000924_pt1 | contig 13477 bp, 30 predicted proteins | sample Na_anoxic_6_MG_FD_189019 | JGI IMG/M metagenome (GOLD analysis project Ga0233413, IMG submission 189019) | Seawater microbial communities from Saanich Inlet, British Columbia, Canada - Na_anoxic_6_MG | ecosystem: Environmental > Aquatic > Marine > Inlet | place: Canada: British Columbia... | reverse complement strand
ACATAATAAATAAAAAATATGCCATTAAGTGATGGTGCATATGCAGCAATAGGGTGAAGTTCTTCACCGTTTTTAAGTCTCTCTAAAATATTATTAGCTTCCATTTTTCCAATTTTTTATAAATGTATCAATTTCACTTCCACGACATACACCATGTCCACAATCACAACAACTATCAATATTAAAGTTCTCAGCATCTACGAATTTCTTAAGATCAGAATAACATTCAGCATTTAGCTTTGTTTTCCATTCAGCTAAGTGTTCTCTTTGAACCTTTAATCCATCTTCTATTGTGAACTCTTCATATCGTTTACACCAATCACATAATGGCTTAGTTACATTAGGATCTCCCTTTTCTTGGGCAGTTCTATCAAACATTGACATATCGTATTTTTTAAGTGATTAAGAATATAATAAATATACTACATTTTTGGTGAAGTATAAACGTCTCTTTATTATTTTACCAAGCTGGTGGGTTTTCTTTTAAAAATTCAGGTGTATACATATGTGCATTGTCATTATATACTATAACATCTTCCCACCAACGAATACCCATTTTTAATCTAGGAAGGGCGAATTTCTCTACATCATCAGTATGAATATAAAAGAATTGGTCGATTCTTCCACCGGTTCCTTCAATATTTGTACCATTTTCATTTACATCAGGAAGTGTTTTGACTTCTCCTTTATATTTAATCCGAACTCCCATATCCTCTACAAAGAAATTTACAAGATCCTCAACCGTGCTACCATCTAAAGATGTTCCTGGCCAAACGCAAAGTTGTTTCCAATATTGTTCTTCTGTTGTTTGTGACATATCGTATTTTTTAAGTGATTAAGAATATAATAAATATACTACATTTTTGGTGAAGTATAAACGTCTCTTCAGTTTTTATTATACTAAAAAAGGTTAAGCCTGGCGACTTAACCTTATGGAACGACATGAAAGAAAGAAAGTTCTTTTACTACGGTGTAAAAAAAAACAGGGCAAGCTTGATAGGCCAGCCGCTGTTTTTACAATTAAAACTATGATTCTTAATCAGTATAAATATACTACTTTTATTGGTCTCTTGAAAATATCAGTAGTACTTTATTTCTTTAATTTTTATTATTGTTATCTCATTATATCCTGTTTTAGATTTTATTCTAACTCCGCCATCTCTTTTTATTGTTTCTAACGAAACGCGATAGCTTTTATTTGGATCTTTTATATCTCCTACACTTAGGCCAGCAAAGTATGCAGCTTTATAGTTTGGACAAACTGCGATGGTTTCTTGAAGTTGTTTTTGCCAACTAAGGTCTTGATTCTCTCTATTCGAGATTATTAGATATTTATTGCTCAAGTTCTTTAAGTATCTTACTAATAAATGCACAATCTTCGTATCTCTCTACACTTTCATAATGCTTTTGCATATTTTTCAATTCAATGACTTTGTTCTCTTTTGGTGCATCATCGTTTAAAACATATTTTAGATCACCTTTAAGAATTTCAAGAATCATATCCATGAATTTCTCAGGTTCTTCTTTTTTAATTTTTAAGATTTCTTTGAAGAAGTCTTCATCTTCTTTGTTAAGTTCGGCCATCGGTATATATGGTTTCATTTAGTTCTCTGTAATTTTATTTATTAATGAATTTATAACAGTAAGCTTTCCATCTACAAAGCCTGTTTGCTTTCCAATTCCATGTAAGAAATCTTGTAACGCATATGTAAAATCGCTAGACCCGAAACCATTACCCTCTGGCCAGGTACTAGACCAGTCTTCGGCAACAGACTCAGCGATTTCCATTATCTTACGTATTCCTAATGTCTTAACATCTAATTGTGTTATGAAGTTATATGTTATTGATTGGTCCACTAAAGATTGTGGTGTAAATAATAAATGATTAGATTGATGGCGCATGCTCTTTTAGTTTTTTAGTATCGATATAAATATAATCTCTAACATATGCAAAAAGTTTTAAAGATCTTAATGCGTCTTTGTCTCCATGACTAAGAACCGTATTTAAATCGTTCTCACAAACGGCTTGACAAAAGCTTCCGCCATGACAAAGTTCATGTTTCGTTTGAAAAATTTGTATGCATAAACCTAAGATGTGCTCTTCATTTATTTTAACATCATGAATACATGAAATCATTGTTCGAAGAATCTTCCAATCTTTTTCTAATCTGGTTTTTATCTCATTATAAAACATATTTATGGAGTTATGTAACTAAGTTATTAATAATATTATACTTAAAATCTTATACAATATATAATTATTTAATAATAATGTTTCTACGGAGTGCAATCTTTTTACAAAAAAAGGATAGCACATATTCATGCACTATCCTTTTTAAATGTTTTAATAGATTATTAAGATGCTTTTAATTTGGCTTTTGCGGAATTTAAGATTTGTGAAACTCTGGTTGGCGATAATCCTAAATCAAGTCCAATTGTCTCTGGCGATAATGGAAAATCTCGATCAATTCCGAAAAATGCACTTATAATAAACTTTTCTCTCTTATCTAAGTTTTTCATAAGATTTTTTACTTTAATTGAATCTTCAGTAATATCGAAAAAATTGAATATTTTTGAATCAGCGGCAAATGTATCTCCAATATTATTTTTTCCATCTTCTGAAAGTGGTGCATCTAATTCAATAACTCTACGGTTTTTAACTTCGATTCCATCTCTTTTCTTTTTGAAAATATCATATTCCAAATTATGTGGTAATCTAACTAATCTTCCTTTTTGTGCAACATGTTCATTTATTCTCTTACGAATCCATAATTGTGCATAAGATATAAATTTTCCTTTGTTCACTTTTGGTTTGAAATTTTGTGCGGCCTCTAATAATCCAATATTTCCTTCTTGAATTAAATCATCTAATGGAACTCCTTGACCAACATGTCTCTTTGCAATTACAATCACAATTCTTAGATTATGTTGAATTAATTTATTTAATGATTTTGAACATCCATTAATAATTTTCTCTCCCAAGATTTGTTCCTCTTCTCGAGTAAGTGGATCCATATTTTCAATGGATTTGAAATAACGAATTAACGATTCTGAATAATACATAGTTTTAAAAATTTAAATGATTAAGAATTAATTATTTGTATAGTATAAATATAACACTATTCGATTGCAATGTAAACATCTCTTTAAAAAACAATTAAACTCGCTGCGATTTCTCCAGTGGGCTTTCCATTTTTTGTGATTTCATAGTTTGGATCCATGCCCTCTTCGATAATCGCTTTCAATAATTCTTCTCTTGATGGATACGTATTATTATAATAACTACAATCCAATGAATACAAATTAAGCTTCGGCGTTCTTTTATGCTTTTCCATAATATATAGTGTTTTGATTAAGAATTAATTATAATATAAATATAACACTATTTGATTGCAAAGTACACTTCTCTTTACTTTTATTTTAAACTATTTTTTAAGAGACCCATTGCAGTTTTGCAGTTATTGATATACTAAAAAAGGACTAACAATAAAGTTAGTCCTTAATAAGAAAAGGCGGGCCTAGTACGAGACATCTGATGCGGCGGTTTCCGGTCGTGCTAGGGAGTCCCCACCTTTTCAAATGAAGTAGAATGTTGCGTCACCATGAGTGGAAGTTTTAACTCCATGCTTTAAACGAGCATTACTTAGGTGTTCGTTTCTACTTCTTATTACTACGGTGTTAATTAAGCATTTATGTTATTTAACATTTTTACGTAAAATTTAATTAAGCGTTCATTTATTGAATCTGCAGAATAGATAGCTCCACTTAAATCATTATCACAAATCGCTTGAACAAAGCTTCCACCAGGATATCCGATCTCCCACTTTGTGTTGATAATACTTGTGCTAATTTTAATGACGTGTTCTCTGATTTTTGAAGGAACATCATGCACGGTTATGTACGGAGTAATCTCTGTATCCCATTTTGAATCAATATATTGAACTACTATATCTTTAATCGTTTTAATTTGGACATCGCGTGGCTTATCTATGAGTGTTTTAAAGTTTAACATCTTTATTAATTTAAAAAAAAAATAGCAGTATCTAATTAAAGATACCACTATTTGAATTAATAATAAAATTTAAAGTCCAAAATGTTCGACGGCTTTTAAAACTTTCTCACAATTTTCAGAAGTATATTCAAGCCCGCCATTTAGATCTCTTTCAACAATAGATATAAAGTCATCCATCATTTTTACTTCTTCTGGATTATTTACATCTTCGTATGGATGTCCATCTTTTCTTGATCTTTTATATCCATCTAAGAATTCTTCAATTGGATTGTCCTCTGCATAAAATCCATCATTACGATCTTCACATTTAATTCCAGCATCATCCTCTTTATTTAAGAATAAAATGAATTTAATTTGAAGTTCTGAATTTACTCTACGCATTTCTCTTGATTGCTCGTTGTACATGATTAAAAAGTTTTTGATTAAGAATTAAGATTAATTGTTTGTATAGTATAAATATAACACTATTCGATTGTAAAGTACATGTCTCTTTAAAACTTATTTACTACGGTGTTTTTAGTATTTAACTTTTAAGCAGAAGTTCAAGGCTAGTAGAAAGCCTCTCTTTTCTGGGGCGGCAAGCGATTTTAATGTTTTTCTGGATTTGATAAAAGACTTTTGATTTTTTTATTAGATATTCCATGCTTTCTCAAAATATTTTTTGCACGTTTAACTAAACGCTTTAAGTTCTCTAAATCCATAAACCATCCAATAATTATACGTTGCTTATCTGGTGATTGCTTTCTAACTACAAAATATTTTATATAATCTTCATTTACATGAAATTTATTTTTGATAACTTTTCTCTCATAGTTATTAACTTTCATCCATTGAATTAAATCAACAATAACTTTTTGAAACCAGGCTATTTCAGAATGTACCAGATATACCTGATCTGTTTCCAATGCAGTTTCTAATTGGTTTCTTAAATCTCCATTATCGGTTTCATCTGATACCATCTCATACTTTTCGTAATCAATCATAGTTTTATTTTTTAAATGTTTCTTAAATAATTATTATACTATAAATATAAAACAATTACACTATAATTGAAATATCTCTTTAAAATTAAAGTAACTTATTTTGGATAACTAAGAAAAATAAGAGACCATTTACTACGGTGAAAAACAAACTGTTTTTTAAACCCCAAAAAAGCGACGCTCTAAAAGTAGAACGTCGCTGGCTTTGCAAAGATTTTAAAACTTTTTACGAAATTTTATTTGCTAACCATCCTTGTGGGTCTCTAACACTATAATGTTTTTTGATACCTGCTTTAAGACCCTCTTCATCAAACAGAATACCATCCGCTATGTCAAATGCTTCATCATCATTATGACGACCATCAGAAACTAATTCTCTGATTAATTTTTCGATTTCTTTTTTCGGCATTACTTTCTCTGATTGTTTCATAGTTTTAAATTGATTAAGATTAAGAATTTATTCCAAGTTCTTTAAGTGCTTTCTCTACATATTTTGCATCTGGCCCACCCTTCGGGATTGTACCATTAACTGTTCCATCACTATTAACCCACATAGAATACTCTCCATAGTCAAAACGAATAGATGAATTACCTTCCTCTTCTACATAAGTCCAATCGTATTCATTTTCAAGTTTATCTCTAACTTTGTTGAAATCAAACTTTGTGCTTTTCTCTGATTGTTTCATAATTGTAATTTGGTTTTGATTAAGAATAAGATTAATTGTTTGTATAGTATAAATATAACACTATTCAATGGCTAAGTAAATACCTCTTTAAAAATAGCTTTTATTTCACTTTAATAAATGCACATTCAATTTCATCTTTAGCTTTCTCAGTAATTGCTTTACTCATTCCACCAATATGAAATTCAATAGTTTCATAAACGCCGAGTTCTCGATATTCTTTCCATGAATAAATTGTAAAGACATCTCCATCTTCTGTTTCCATAATCCATTCGAAATTGACTTTTTCTTGGCCGCTGTTGTCTACATAATCTGGGTCTCCACAAACTTCACTAATTCTTGCTTTGTTTGATAATACAGTTGAATTGTGGAAGGATGTTCCATTTGCACTTTTCTCTGATTTTTTCATAATTGTAATTTGTTTTGATTAAGAATTAAGATTAATTGTTATGGTATAAATATAATACAATGATACTATATTTGACATATCTCTTAAAATCTAAAGTTAAAATATTTTTAAGAGGTTCGGTTTACGCTTATTGCGGTTGAAGTAAATAATAAGAGTGATAGGTTTTTGCATGCTTTTAAAAATAATAACTTCTGCATTTTTATATTTAACTGTTAAATCAATATTCAGATTAAAGAAGTTATAATACGGTTGATGAACCATATCGTTTGTTATAAGAGATGATTGTGCAGCTAATGTGGTAATTCATAACTAACATAAATATGAAAATATATTTAATCATTTACTACGGTGTATTCCTTTATTTTATTTATAAACACAAAAAAGTCGATAGTAAAAATACTATCGACTTAACAATTAATAAAAAATCCCTAATCACTATTCATCTGTTATGTTTTCATATTCGGACTCTTCATTGAAGTTGGTCATCCATACTGACAATATTCTTGTAGACTCTTTCCTATCAAGATTAAATTTTTGTTGGATGAATGGCACTGCTCCAAACATGTTAGTTACACCACTCTCGCGTAAATCATTTAAATAGTTACAAGCATGAAGTTCTAATGTGGTAGCTTTTCTTGTTTTTTGACTCATAATAGTTTTAATTTTTTAAGTTTGATTAAGAATTATTATAATATAAATATAACACTATTCGATTGTAAAGTACATGTCTCTTATACCCAATGGGGTATTAAAATTATATATGCTATATGCATTATACCCGATGGGGTATACTCATTTACTACGGTGTTAATTTAAAATTAGGTCTGGGAACCTAAGCAAAATAAAAGCCCATACCTCTCGCGAGGCAGGGCCTTTTTTCAATAGATAGTTAAATAAACATTTCTTGTGTGGAACTTACGCTTCTCCAACCAATCTTGTCAAGATCCCAATAGCTCACTTTTCTTGTAGTTTTCTTTCCAGTACCAGAAGGATGACTCTCAATAGGAATAACTTCAAGTTTTGTAGTTCCACGTGCGGTTCTCAATGTTCCATCCAATTTTTTAAATGCAAAGCTTACGATGCCTTCTCTTAAAGCTTTTCGCAAATCATCTGGTGATATTGGATGTAATACATTATTTCTGGCTTTTGAAAATCTACTTTTGATTTTTTCAAATAATACTCTAAAAAATTCTTTGATTTTACTAAACATAATTCTAAGTTTTTTAAGTGTTTTTTAATTAATTATTATAGTATAAATATAACACTATTCGATCGCAGTTGACATATCTCTTAATTATGAAGGGAAATGTTTTTGAATGACATCTGAAGAAATTCCACCGTCTGAAATTGGGGAATCTAAAACGATTTTCAAAAAAGCAAGAAATTCTCCAATTTTTCCTTTATCTTTTGCGCTCTTCATTATGGAAAGCTTTACATCAGTTGGTAAACTTAGAAAATATGTTTTAAGCTCAAGATCATCAATAATTTCTTCGGTACTTTCTTTCTTTAAACTCATAATAAATAGCTTTAGTTTTGATTAAAAATTTTAATTAATATTATTATACTATAAATATAATACAATTTGAAAATAGTTGACATATCTCTAAAAAGCCTTTAATCATTTATAATCAATAATTTTAAGTTTTTTGATTTGTACCAAAAACCATATGTATCCTCATTTGTTTTATCCATATCCTTTTTCCAAAATGTAAAAACTCTTGAATCTTGGGTTTTTGGATTAAAAACTTTAACTGTGTTCGGAATCTCTAATAATCCTAAATCAGAAGCCTCTGTTGAAAAGGTCTGTGTTTCTTTATTCCAAGTTAACTTATCTGTGCTTACTAATCTTTTTGACATAATATATATACTCTTTACTACGGTGTTAATTTAAAATGCGACGCTCCTCTTGCCACAGCGGAACGCCGCCAATCCTATGAAAGATTAATCCTTAATAAAATAAGCTAAGTAAGTTTTGATAATCTTTTGGTGTTGATACTCTAAAAGTTTTATGATCTGGAATCAAGCAACCAATCGCTCTATCTTCTGCATATTCTTCATCAGCTAATTTAATTGCCTCTTCTCGAGTAATTGCATATACTGAATTCCAACCTCCTTCTTTAAAGTTAAATAACCATTCTTTTCTTTCTTTGATTTTCTTTTCAAGATACTCAACTTCAACATTAATTTCTCTTTCAAGATCAACAAGAATTGAATGAACGTGTGTATTCATTTTCTTAAGTGGAATTGAAGCTAAACCGTGTAAACGATCTCTTAAGACTTCCAATCGTTTTTCAAATTTTTTCTTTTGTTCGTTCGTCATTGTAATAAGATTAAGATGATTAAGAATTAATTGTTTGTATAGTATAAATATAACACTATTATACTATAATTGGAATAGCTCTTTAAATCTAAAACACACTATTTTACTTTTACTAAAAAATACCTACAAGTAAGGTAAGGGTCTCTGTCCCAGACTGCAAGCAAGAGACCAATTACTACGGTGAAAAACAAGCCGTTTATTAAACCCCAAAAAAACGATGCTCAAACCAAGCAATTGTTGCGGGCAGAACATCGTTTTAAAAAATACAATAATTAATTAAAAATTCAAAAAACTTCTTCTTTTCCATTTTTGTATAGAACCTTATCGTCTTCTAATGAATAAATACGATCAGCTCTTATGAATTCATGTTTTTTACGAATTTCATCTAATGCATCCCAAACTCTACACATTCCGATAAAATTTCCATCCTCATCGTAATCATCATTACTTGATTCGATTTCAATATCGTCTTCTTCTTTTCCAAAACTTACGATAGCATCTCCATTTGCTTCGACTTTCCAAACTGCTGTAAATGACATTGGATGATTTGCTAACCGGTCGAACCTGGCTTTAAGTTCTGGGTCTGCATAAATCTCTTCCTTTAATTTTTTAAGATCCATAATAAATAGTTATTGGTTTGATTAAGAATTAATTGTATAGTATAAATATAATACTATTATACTAAAAAAAACATACCTCTTAAAATAGTTTATTACTTTTTACTACGGTGTAAAAAACAATAGGTAAAGTATTGTTCCTCCAAGTATTAGAAATAATAGTTGTATTAATGTTTTAATTAAAGTAAACGGTAAACACAAAATCTTAAATATTAGTTTAAACATGACTTCTCTTTTTTAAAGTTAAAAAAAATCAAAGAACTATTAAAGTCCTTTGATTTTAAATTTCAATTAATTTCAATTTCTACATTTCTTCTCTTCTTCAATTCCATCAACGAATTCTAGAAAAAACATCTTTAATTTATCCTCATCGCTATTTATCATTTCTACCATTTCTGGTGGAAAAAATTCATTTTCATTAGGAAGTTTTCCAGTCTCTGCATAGAAAAAAGCTTTTACACTTAATTCATTTAATTTTTTAGTTGGAACTAAAAAAAACGGACGCCTCAAAATAACTTGCGCAATAAACTCTTTTCGATCTGACATAGTTTTAATTTTTAAGTTTTGATTAAGAATTTTTATTAATTTATTATAATATAAATATATAACAATTTTAGTGTAAATGAAATATCTCTTCTTAAATAAAAAAAGTGCAAAATTATGCACTATTTTATGCAAACTATCTCTATATAATACAATACAAATTTTTTGGAAATGTAAATGTAGAGACATATTTCTTTAAAACATCTTTGAATTTTTATAATCCTAGGCTCTTAACCCCACAAATTATAATATCACTTATTAAAAAGTAATATTATAATTTATTTAATTTATAATGAAATTTTAATAATTAATTTTCATTACATATAAACTTGCCTCTTCCGATTCTTGTAATAATTCTTTCTCTTCCAATTCATTTAAGTTTTTATAAATATTAATTGAATCGGTGGAAATTAAATCTGAAATGGAAAGTGACAACTCATCAATTGTAATAATTAATTTTTCATCACTACTCTTAAAAGCTTTTTTAATTAATTCTCCTAAATACATAGTTTTAATTTTAAAGGTTTTTAAATAATTATTATACTATAAATATATAACAATTTAACTATAAAAAACATATCTCTTTTTTAATAAAAATAGAGACCTTTTTCATAAAAACATTCGGTATAAATATTAATTAATCAACTTAACTTGAAGTAATAACTTTGCATACAAGTCTTTTATAAGAGCACAGAATTCATAGTCTTCTTTTTTCTGAAAATGTTCTAATAATTCATTTAATACTTTTAATTCCAACATTTGTTCTAGTCTTAATCTCTCTGGCATATGATCAAATAAATCTTCATTTAAAACAAAGCGTTCATCGAACTCTTGTTCCAAAAAAAGAGAAAATAAATCAAGACTTGCAGAATCACGACCCAATCCAGTAGAAAGCCTAGCAGCTAACTTTGTTATTTTATCTTTCTTCATAAGGCTATAGGTTATATTATTATTTATCACTAGGGTTATATTAGCTCTTAAGTAATATTAATTACTACGGTGTAAATCTTCTTTCCATGTTTTTGATTGAATTATATTAGGTATTTTCCAAAACACCCAACTCATTATTCCAATTGATACAAATAAACTAAATGGACCCTTTACGCATAATAAACTTATACTAAATAAACATATACTGAAAAATTCCATATCCCTTTTTCATAGTTCTAACTTTTTAAGTTTTTTAATTAAATTAAATATACCTCAATACTTCTTAACATTCTTTTCTGTTAAGTTTAAATTGAATTCTCTAGCGATCTTAATAAGATCGTTTAAATCTAGAAATATTCTCATATCCTTTCCCTTTGTAACTAACACAACAGTTTCCTTTTCTTCTTTTCCGTGAATATTTTTTAACATGTACTCTGGTACTTTTGATACTTTCATAGTTTTAATTTTTTATTAGTCTTTGATTAATTGTTATAGTATAAATATAACACTATTCGATAGCAGTTGACATAACTCTATGGTAGTATCAAAGAATAAAATAAAGAGAATACTTTTTAACTTTACATAAGGTTTCATTATAAATTACTACGGTGTAAAAACAACAAAAAACATACTTAGTATATGTTTTAAATAATTTATAAAATAGGTTAATAACTCTTAAAATTCTTTATAACCTTTTTAATCTTTAACTATTTTAGACCAATCCGACTTTTATAAAAAAATAATATTATTAATTAAAATAATATTATTTTTTTATTTAATATAAAATATTATTTATGATATTTTTTACCTCTTTTACCATAATTTTTAATATCGAAATTTTCATTAATATAAGTATCCTCAATAATTCTATTATTTTCATAATAAAATTGAAACATATATTCAATATAATATTTATTCCGCTCATTTGATTTTTTCCATAATTTTAAGATTTTTTTATAAAAACTTTTATATTCATAAATCTCACAATTCATATCTAATTTTTTCATTTCATTTAATTCAAAATTAATTTTCTCTTCAAAACTTTTTTCATTTTTCATAATTTCAATTTTTAAATTTTTAAATATTTTTAATTAATTATTATATATAAATATAATCAAATTTCAATATAAAAAACATACCTCTTTTTTAATAAATATACTTTAAATATAGAGACATATTTCTTTAAAACAACTTTGAAATTTTTATAATCTTGGCCTCTTAACCCCACAAATTATAATATCATTTATTAAAAATAATATTATAATTTATTTAATATTAATTAATTATTATATAATAAATTTTTGATATTTAATATTATGATTTTTAATTGAAAATTTTAACATTTCTAATAAGTCCTCTTTTTCTTCAATTAAATAATATTCATTAAAAAATTTAATTAAAATATCATTTACATTTACATTAATATTTGCTTTCTCATTATTCATTAATTTAATTAATAACTCTCTTAATTCTTTCATAATTTTAATTTTTATTTTTTGATTAATTATTTTATAATATAAATATATAACAATTTCATTATAAAATAAATATCTCTTTTTTAATAAATATATTTAGATATTGAGACATTAATACATGGTTAAATTTCATGTATATAAATAAAGAGAACATTTTTAAATACTGATTACATTTTAGTTACGGTAAATAAACTTCATTATTATATTGAGACTATTTTTTAAATTTTATATAAGATTTTACTACGGTGTAAAAACAACAAAAAACATACTTAGTATATGTTTTAAATAATTTTATAAAATAGGTTAATAACTCTTAGACTTCTTATAGTCTTTTTTAATCTTTAACTATTTTAGACCAATCCGACTTTTATAAAAAAATAATATTATTAATTAAAATAATATTATTTAATTTTTAATTAATTATATTAATTTATTCTCTACATAATAATTAATTATTTTCATAATAATAATTTTTTCATTATTATTTGAATTCTCCCATAAATTCATAAAAAATTTCCATTTATTAATTTCTTCTCCATAATAATAATCATCATCATTAGAATTTTCCCAATTTTTAATTTGATCTCTACAACATAATTCAAAATCTTTTAATTTTTCTTCAATTTTCATAATTTCAATTTTTAAATTTTTAAATAATTATTATATATAAATATAATTAAATTTCATTATAAAATAAATATCTCTTTTTTAATAAATATTAATTTATTTTATAATCTCTTTTTTAAATAAAGAGAGTATTTTTTAAATTTTATATAAGATTTTACTACGGTGTAAAAACAACAAAAAACATATTTAGTATATGTTTTAAATAATTTTATAAAATAGGTTAATAACTCTTAAAATCTTTAAGTTACAACTAACCTATAACTTTTTTAATCTTTAACTTTAGGCCCATCCTTATTTTTATAAAAATAATATTATTAATTAAAATAATATTATTTAATTTTTAAATTAATATTTTATCTCATTATTATTGAAAAATTTTCATTAATATAATTTTCCTCAATAATTCTATTATTTTCATAATAAAATTGAAAAATATATTCAATTCTAAATTTACACTCTTCATTTGATTTTTTCCATAAATTTAAAAATAATTTATAATATAAAATTAATTCATAATAATAATTTAAATATTTATCTTTCTCTAAAGATTTTTCTAAATAATTAATTTCATTATTAATTTTCTCTTCAAAACTTTTTTCATTTTTCATAATTTCAATTTTTAAATTTTTAAATATTTTTAATTAATTATTATATATAAATATAATCAAATTTCATTATAAAATAAATATCTCTTTTTTAATAAATTAATATTTATTTTATAATCTCTTTTGTAAATAAAGAGAGCATTTTTTAAATAAAAATTTTTTTCTTATATTTTTCATTTATGGATAAAGAGACCATTTTTTTAAATTTTATATAAGATTTCATAGATAGCATACGATCGCATTCGATACTGAGACAACTTTTTAAACTTACATTAA
>Ga0233413_10000923_pt1 | contig 13478 bp, 15 predicted proteins | sample Na_anoxic_6_MG_FD_189019 | JGI IMG/M metagenome (GOLD analysis project Ga0233413, IMG submission 189019) | Seawater microbial communities from Saanich Inlet, British Columbia, Canada - Na_anoxic_6_MG | ecosystem: Environmental > Aquatic > Marine > Inlet | place: Canada: British Columbia... | reverse complement strand
CCTGGTAGCACTTCAACTGGCTTCGGAAACTTCCCTTACGAGCATAGTAAGGGCAATCAACTTTTGCATCTTTGTCGTGGTATGGGACTGAGGTATCCATGAGATGTTTCGGGATAGTGCAAGGCGCCATTGCGTGTGGCAAGTGTCCTTCCCATTCGTCGCACATCCCGAACATTTGAGGATTGCCATACCACGATGGATCATGGCCAATATCATTCTTATCGGCTACCCGCTGGAAAAGCTGCTGTCTCGCCGCCTCCTCTTGACCGAGTCTGTGGCGGAAGTTTCGACACTCACCGCACACTCGACCAGTTTGAAACCTGGCAATCTCACTGTCATCGGCCACAACGATTCTAGGTCCATCGACCGGGGTGCCGGCCTCTTGGGCCTGCTCCTCAGTCATGATGTTCATTCGTTTAGCCCGGTCGCGCTTCATTTGTTCGAAATCATCAGACATCTTTGCCCCCGGGTAGGCCGATCTGAAGGACGTGCTTTTGGAATCGGCGGGCTTTCACTATCATAGATACACTATTGTAGTCTTTACAGGAGGGAACGCCGCCAGCATTCAGTTCATCTTCAATCGCACATAAACCTACATCATCAGGGTCAATCGGTGGAAGTTTGTAGTCCCGGGCTATCTGGTCAGTAATTGCTTGGGTGAGCTCACACTGGGCGCCGCTTTCAAGACGAACTACCTCTAAGTAAGCTTTGCGACCGGCCTTTGCACTCCATTGAGTGCAGTATCTGCACACCTTGCCAGTTTTCTTCCGAGGAGGCGGTGCGGCTATGAAAGCTTCTGGACGTATTTTGAAGCCCTCCACCTCTAAGGGAACGTTCTTACTGAATGGTTTTCCCTTATGCTCCACAAGGCCGTCTGAGGTCACCTCGATAGGAACTTCGGTAGTACCTACCAGCAAGATGACATGATCACCCAGCTCTGCGACCACCGGTTTGCGCTCCAGTCCGGAGGGCTCCGTTACGGTGATCCGACACTTCCACTGTTTTTCCATTGTTTTTACTCCATAGTGCAACGCGAATTACACATATCGGGTCGGGAAACATCTCCGCATTCCCATGGTTCACATAACAGCGCATTGTGTAAAATTTTTCCCTGCTATATGTCCCTCGATGTCTACTATTGTAGACAGTGAGCCCTTGAAGTCAATGTTTCCGCACACTAATGAGAGTTCTATATCCGATTGATGTGTCTACGTTTGTAGACACTTCACAGATTTGGAAAAGTAGAGAGTTGCAAAATACCCGTAGATCTGTGACTAAAATGTCAAGTGTGGTATAGCAGTGTCTACAAAAGTAGACACTATTGAAAGCAGGTACGTAAATGTCTGTGGAAAGTCTTAATCGATGACTGGTAAAGTTCTGAGGAGGCGCTCACCTAGATTCTCTATTGCTTCCATATGGTCTTTCATGACCTCCATATGGGCTTCATATAGTATCCGGTGCTTTGCCATGTCTTCTCGGTTCTTGGCCATCTCGCCGCGTTCCATGGCCCTTTCCTCTATATCTCTTACCAAGAGTGCCTTGTACATCGAATTATAGTCCTGGCTTGTCAGAAATTGGGCTGTAGTGATGTGGTAAGCGCAACGCCAATCATCTTGGCGCTCAACAATAACAGGAAGCCTTCCACACACAGGTGAGCTGGCTTCATAAGCGGGATCGTCGCACCAATGGCAAGTTTGGCAGGTCAAATTTAGAACTTCGAGTTCTTGAGCAGTGTCTTCCCTCTTGTTTTTCATCCTATAACTCCAGTTTCTAGGGTTTCGAGTACTGTACATGGAGGTTTTCCGCCAGTAAAGCCACAAAAATGGAAATACGAAACATTTTAAAATCTGAAAAGGTGAAATACTTTTTTATCTACTATGATGAAATCATTAAGTTTTGTAGGAAATTCGGCTGAAAAGGTGGAGATTTTCTGAAAAGGTGAAATCTGGCCACCTTTTTCAAGTATTTATAACTACCTATATGTATTGTATTTTTTGTTGTTTTGTAGTTGTAAAGGTGTAAAGGTGGAGGAATAGCATAGTGTGTGTTTATTTATATTAGTAATGGAATATTACAGTGAGGGTAATAAATAAATAAACACACACTAGGCGGTTCACTTTTTCACCTTTTCAGATTTTATCGGAAATTATTTAACAGTAATGGGCAGTTAGAGTCATTTGAAAAGGTGAAACAGCTACACCTTTTCGGCACCTTTTCACCTTTTCAGTCCTTATTTTATTCGGCTATATTTTTTATTTAGTAATAGGCATATAAGCTTTACAAGAACGTCCGGTTTCTGGGGATCTGACCTTATGCTCTTTAATTAAGCCTACTTCGACAAGTTCGTCTAAATGGCTTTTTAAAGCTTTTCCACTAAAACAAGAAAATTTTTCTCTGAGGGCTTTTTTGGTAATTGGTTCTGATTGTGCCTCTAGGTACGTCAAAATCTTACCTGTTTCAGTGTACCCCCGATTTACACGAGACATCTCGAACAAGGGCCTCGACTTCTCTTGCAGAATATCGAGGAACTTTAGTACTAGAGAAACATCAGAGTGGTCAACCCATATTTTTCCAGCATCAGCGGCTTGTGACGACGTTTGCCTAGACATAGCGTACAGTGCAGCTATTTTATAGGCATGTTCTTGGAATCGAGCTTGCGAACTGTAAATGGCTCGATCCTCGCCGCCGGCTTTCCGAGGTTCCTCTACATTCTCCCAAAGCCACTTCGTTATCATACTGTTCCCTTTTTCATGAATCTTAATCATACCGCGGGAAGGGTAGGCAACGCTGTGCAGCCACTGACACAATGATGTCTCGAGCTTTTCATCATTCCACGGGGCGTCGAGCCATTCATCACGCCAACCGCCGAGAAAAATGAATCTAGCCAGAAACCCAGAGCTCCAATCACTGGCTTCTGACTTATCGCGTAGAGTCTCGGGAGGTATCCCACCGAGTATATTCACTCGGGGCCTTTCAATGATAGACGTTACGACTTCGTCATCATTAGCCCCAGTACCTGGCACTGGCCCCTCGCCTCCCTCTTCAGGCTCTGCCACATCTCCACCACCGTTACCGCCTCCACGACGCTGGCCGGTGCGCGGTCGGGTCACCCGTATCCGGGTTTCACCACTGTAGAGTTCGAGAAGCCAACTACGTATGTGGGCTAGATATCCACTTTTCTTCATATCAAAGAGTAGGGCGAGCTCATCTCGAAACAGCAAACTGTTTGGGCACTGTACTAAAAAATGGTGCCAAGCTTCTTGTGAACCCTCTGAAGGGAGTATCGCCGCTTTGTCTGGAGTAGCCAGCCTGTAACGATTTAGGAGCTTCACACCCCGACCCATAGCCGCACTTTTACGATCCCCAGAAGATGCGATAAGCCCAATCCATAAAATTATAGGTAGTTCATAAGTTTTGCCACCAGCTCCTACTACCTGAACATCGCAGTTTGCAGAAGACACCGCGAGGATAGATAGGGCTGTAGCATAGTGGAAAATAAGGGGAGCATCCGACACAGAACGTTGATATTTGATATACTTAGCGATGAATCCGGTCTTTGGAATAAATTGTTCAGTTTCTTTGTCTGAAATAGACCAGTTCGGCACATTCGACATGCAGTTATCCCCTTACCCAGCGTTGTATAAAAATCCCTCAGGAGTTGCCCAGAATAGGTGTAGATTTCCCCCAATGCAAGAAAATTTCGTATCAAAATTTTTTCTTGACGAGATCCTGAAATGTGGCTTACGGTGTGGCCTGCTTACCGAGGGAAAGAAGAAAAAATGATCGAGTTATTTGAACCTATTGGTCGAGATTGGTTTGCTACACCTACCGGTGTAAGTGTAAGTAAACTAAAGGAAATATACATAAAGCTTCATGGGGTTCCGGGAGTAGAATTCATCTTTTTGAATGACAATGATGTCACTAATTTAGACGAACTTGTTAGCGTCAAAATACACGTTTCTCACTTACCTTTACTGCCAACAAGTGGCTCTTGCAAAACAGTAAAGGCCGGCGTGGCTCCCGGGGCTCCATATACCTTACGAGATTACCAAATCGAGGCAGTTTCATTTGCACAGCAATACCGAGGTACAATTATTGCTCATGATCTCGGATTGGGAAAGACAGCGACGGCACTAGCTGCAGCCAAATTGCCGATTTTAGTAGTCTGTCCTACGGCGGCTGTGCAAGTATGGCAAGAGGAAGCCGCCCTGTGGGGCCTTCACCCCCAAGTCCTCCAGGGCGGTTATCCTCGTATGTCTGCAATAGATAAAAATGCTGATTTGTACATTGTAACTTATGGTAGCTCGAAATGGTCTTCGTGTTTCTTTGGGGGGAATGTCGGATCCACTGCAGTACATACCCTGATTGCCGACGAAGCTCATATCATGCAAAAGAAGGGCTTACGGTGGTCACAGGATTTCCGCAAAATTACTCGAGAACAAACTATGCTTCTTACGGCCACACCGGTTCGGAACGGGCTGAAATCATTGTTTGCACTGCTTGACGCTACAAATCCGGGGGCTTGGGGATACTTAAGTGATTTCAGGAAACGTTATTGCGGCACGGTTCAGGGTGAGTATGGGCTGGTCGACGGGGATCCTTCGAATGTTGAGGAGCTCCGCGCACGGCTGGGGGTTGTGCTGAATAAATTGTCTTGGGCGGACCCGCGGTTAAAAGACTTGCGCCCAGAGCTCCACCGGCATGTCATTGAGCTGCAGACCACTGGGATGGACAGGGCTAGGATGTTCCGGGCGGCTTCGGAGTATGTGGCGGAATCAGCGCGGTCTGGGGATGGTTTGCAGTCGGGAAGCCACCTTGTGGTGGCGACGAAATTGAGAACAGAAGTAGGTAAATTGAAATCCCCCATGGTAGCTAATATACTACCTGATTTGTTGAAAAAACACAACAGAATTGTTGTCTGGTTTTGGCATAATGAGACATTAAAAATATTCAAAGAACATATTGAAAATATTGGGTGTCCTATAGATTCAGTTATGGGAACTACTTCCAATAGTAGACGTGAAAAAATAATAAAAGAATGGAAGCACGGTGATACAAAGAAAACACGAGTACTGCTAGCCACTATTGCATCATTTTCTGCTGCAGTTCAATTGGTAACTGCCGAAGCTGAAATCTTCACAGAATACGATTATGCTCCTCTGAATATCCAGCAAGCAGAAAAACGAATTCATCGGCACGGATCCAAATTCAGCAATGTTTATGCCTATTATGTAGTTTGTCGAAAAACTTTTGAAGATCGTTTGATGAAAATTCTTTTAGATAAAATATATGAAATCGAAGACATTTTTGGAGAAGATCCGCAGACTCTTCAAATAAAAGATATTGGAGAATAAAATTATTTTTAAATATCTTTGGTTTGTATTTATAATTATAGCAATCATATTAATGTTTGCTTTAATACCTCCATCACTTGAGTCTATAGAGTACAATTCAATAAATTGGAAAAAAATTCGTAAAGTACATTTTATTGCAATTTCCGCATCTATATTATCATTAATCTGGGCAGTGTTCACGCAACTGTTTTACTAAAGCAAAGGAAGAGACAAAATGGGAACAAACATCACGATAAATTTGGATACTGAGGCGTCTGTTACGAATTTTTCAGAGTTGATGGCGACATTGACGACGGAAGACAAGAAAGCTGTCGTTCTTAATTTCATGCGTCAGTGGGTAGAGGAGCCCATTGGTGCGGAACGCGAGGGTTATTCAGAGGAGTTGATTGAAAAGCTGTCAAAGAAGACAGGTTTTAACGGCAAGCCTGAGTATTCAGACCGGGAAAGCATTATTTGTTCGTATGACTATCTGCAGTATATGAAGAAATTCAAGAGCACAAGGCAGACTATTATAGGGGAGATCGTTTCGGACATGCACCGGATGGCAAGGGATCGAGTCAACGAGGTGGTTGGCAAGGACGCTATGGTGTTGAAGATGATAACGGCGATGATCAAGGAGATAACAGGTAGTTGTTATTCGATGATCCAGGAAGCCATGGTTGAGAGGTTCTTTTCTGAGTTGACATTCTCGACGAAAACGACCGAGGAGCTTGGATTTATCAGGGAGCAAACAGACAGCCTGTACAAAATCACGCAAAGGATCCTCGACAAGTTGGGCCTGTCAGATGAGGGCTACTGAGGAGGTGATCGATGACCAACGAAGAGAAGAAGATGAAACGTTGTAATTTTCTATATGCACTGTAAAACTATAGACGAAAGAACGGGAAGGCGGACTAAAATTTAGAAGGGGAACCACGATGCGTATCAAAGGGAATTGCGAGATTTGTGGAGAACGTCCGGCGGTAGATAGATTTCGAAAAACTTTGATGTGTAGGGAATGTCTATGCCCGGAATTTACGAGCATAGACATCATGGAATCCACCTTCATAACCGCTGTAGGCACTGGTAGCCGATTTGACTGGGAGACTTTACATCCACCGTCGGCGCAGGGTACAACGATTTTGTCTAAAGCAATTATGAAATCTTGGATGAAGAAAAATTTTAGCGATTTTGAATCAAAAAATCAGAGAATTTTTGGAACAAAAACTTGACGGGCACTCAGCACAATTGTAGTGTTCTCACTCACCGAGGAAACCGTATGTCTAAAACAGAAGCTGTACGTGATTTTACTACCGTAATTAACGACCTAGTCATTCATAGGGCTCACTCTACTTATGGAGCCGTTAATGATGAGACTATGGCAAAAAGTAGTGTCGACCTAGCCAATATCAGTAGTGGTCTTGTTATGGCGATGCATGACTTCTTTGCACAAATCGATGAAGGTCAGACTGCGGCATTGTTTGGATACACCATTGGACGCGCGATGGGTTTTTCTCAAATGATTGAGCCGAACATCCCAGCAGTTTCTATCGAGCATGTATCAAAAATTTTTGCTGAAGGTATCAAAGAATCCTGTGAAATTACCAAAGCTGAAGTCAAGCACGGTGTAGCCACGGGCGCCTTCACGATTGAACAATTGAAAAATAATACCGTAAAAACCGTACAGAATGTTGAAAAGAAAAGTACAAGAAAAGGAACGGAAAGAAAGATAATTCTTCCGCATTAGGGGCTCATGAAATTCAATATCACGGTCCAAAAGCCGTGGGACTCCGTACTCAGTAATTCTGAGAAGCTGGGTGGTCCTTCGCCTTTTGGAAATTCAAAGTGGGGCGACTTTCGCAAGTGTCCCTATTTGTTTTACTGGAAGCACGTAAAGCGAATGCAGTCCGTTCGTTTGAGCGATCCGCTCGAGATTGGCGGCCTGTACCATGAAATGCGTGCACGGTATTACTCCACATATCTGACTTGTGAAGCTATCGGCGACATGAATCAGAAGGACATAGACCAGCGGTGTTTAGGGTCTGCCCGTGATTTACTCAGCAAGGTTTACGACGTGGCTCCCCACACGGCCAACATCGCTGGTAACCTGTTTGATGCTTGGGTTGTGTTGTACGGCCCGGGAATGCCAGGAGATGACCGCACAGACACTTACGAAGTGGAACCACTTTTCGAAGTGACTGAGCCCTTCCCTTACAGTGCGCGGATCGACCGCTGGGGGATCTCTGAGTTTGGGCCAGTAATCACTGAAATCAAGACGGGAGCTCGGCGGGACGGTTACCTTTTGCAGTCTTACCCGCTCGATCCCCAGTTCATCGGCCAAGTGTACTTGTGGAAACGTTGCCGGGAAAAGCAATATGGAAAGCTCGAAAGCTTCTTCGTCGACTTAGCTACGAAAACTTCGCCAGTGTCTTGCTATCGAGAGCCTGTAGAAATCGATAATCGAGTGCTAAAGCATTGGGAAAAGTCTATGATGCTTCATCACTCGAACCTAGTACAGTGCAAGGCCTCAAGGCTGTGGGCACAGAACCACGGTTACCAGTGTCGATACTGTGAACTCGTTGAGCACTGCTCATCAGGTAAGCAAGACTCGACCGATTGGGTGAAGAAAAAGAAGGGTGAGTACTGAGATGGATTCGCAAAAAAATGGACTCGTAATTTTAGATCTTGAAACTACTGGAGTCGACGCAGAGAAAGATAGAATTGTCGAAATCGGAATGATTTATTACATGGCCGAAAAGGATAATTCTTTACGTGAAGTAGCTGAATATCATCAATTGATTAATCCGGGCATACCTATACCTGAAGAAGCTTCTGAAGTACATGGAATCATTGATGCAGATGTGTTACATAGACCAAAATTTTCAGAGTGTATGTCAGCCATTTCTTCATTCATTAGTTCAAATTATGTGGCTGGCTACAACATCATAGATTTCGATCTGCCTTTACTGCAAAATGAATTCCGTCGTTGTGATTTTGAATTTGGGATTCCTTCAGAGATGATCATTGACGCTTTCAGTATCTACAAGAGGATGGAGCCAAAAACACTTCAAAAAGCTCATGAGTTTTATACTGGTGAGGCTTTTGAAGATGCACATACAGCTCTTGCGGACGTGGAGGCTGTTAAAAGCATAATTTCTGAACAACTTTACTACGACACCTCTGAGGGAAAGAAACATATCCTCAAATCCCTAAACACCATTACCCTTGGGGATAATTACGATCTGTCTGGTAAACTCATAAAGAAAAAAGGTGAAGTCATTTACGCTTTCGGTAAACACCAAGGAAAGCCTGTGTTCTCGACAGAAGAAGAGAATCTCAGTTACTTGAAATGGTGTTTCAGTAAGAAGATTTTTGATCAGGAAACTGTTGATAAAATCAAAGATAGGTTCGAAAAAGGGGTGTGGAAAAAATGATTTTTCATTTTGAAAAAGATGATGGATGGTGTGGTGAACAATCCGTAAATATAAGCCCAAAAGATATAATTGATTGTATGGATGATCCTAAAGAATTCAGAAAATTATGTGAGTTACTTAACCGTGGGATGGACCGTGAATTTACAGCAATTTTCATAGAAGAATTTGCCAAAGAATACAAAAGAAGCTGCACTTCCCGAGAGTGGATTTCGAGTCCTTTGGAAGCTGCTGGATATAAACTTGTGAAGGTGTAGTATGGAAATCAAAAACACAAAAAGTATTGATGGGAAGGCGGGTTTGCGTGTTTTTCTTTACGGCCTGAATCGATCAGGAAAGACTACGCACGCAAGTACTTGGCCACGACCAATTTATCTTGTTCCGAGCTCAGCAAAAAATGAGATGATCTCGGTCCCAGACGATATTACAGTGATTTTTTTCAAAGGCGTGGAAGACTTTCGAGACACCTGCAAATTTGTCGGCGATGCGATTTCAAAAAACAAGCCGATTGGTGAGTATGTACCGAAAACAGTGATCATCGACAATATCACTAGTATGCAGATGTCTTGGGAAGAAGAGATCAAGTTTCGACGTAAAATCAACAAGCTCGAGTGGAGTGACTGGGACACTTTGAAGTCGGCGCTGGCCTATGCTATGATGACCTTAAACGATCTGCCAGTGCACCTGATTTGGATCGCTCACTCGTACATCAAAACGTACAAAGTGGACAATAAGGAGTACCAAAAAGGTGAATGGACTATCAAAGGCGCTGCCTCACAGTTCATCCCGAATCACAGTGACCTTCTCTTGTACCTAGAGCAAGTGGATAAAGGACCTCGTGGATCTATGTGGCGCATACACGGCCGCAAGAAAGACATTTGGACCGCTGGTGTTCGAATGCCTGTAGCGCACCAAAAGGCCCCCTTTGCTGTCTTAGAAAGTAACGATAAAGAGTTTGGAATGCATCCGAGTTATGATGATATGGCCGCAAGGCTATCACTACCAACCGTAGAAGAAGACTGGGAACAATACGTAACCAATCTAGAAACAAAAGGAAAAAGAAAATGAGTGGTATGTTTACAGTATCAAAAGACTTGTGGGACAACACTGAAGAGTACGCGCCGAGAACTATAGTTCCTGAAGCTGTGGGAGCGATCATCGAAGTGGTTTCTATCGATGAGATCCAAGGCAAAAAAAATCCCGGCGATGCGTTTGTGAAGGTCAATTTGATCACCGACCTTCCCGATCCCAAAAACTCGGACGAAACCAAAGAATACAAGTTCGACCAATGGCACAAAGTGATGAGCGATGATTCTCCTCACATTGAAGGTCACGAACGATTAATCCGGTTCATCAAACAAATCGGTCGTTATGATGCAACTGAGGTAGACGGTGAAGTCCAACAGATCGATCTTGAGGAGCTTGCAGGCACTGTGTTCGTCTCTGACATTCGGCACGCGGACAACAAAAAAGACCCGGATAGTCCCTTCATCAACCTGTGGTCGGTGAAGCCCTACAAACCGGAAGAAAAGGCAGCAGTTGAGCCTGTAACTCCGGCTGTGGAGGAAGTCAAAGCTATCGAAGAAGGCTCAGCTCCCGCAGAAGACAAAGACGAAACACCAGAAGCCGCAGCGGAAAAAATTCAAACAAAGCCAGCCGCGGACAAACCCAAGCCATCAAAGCCCGGAAGGTTTAAACGGCCCGGCGCAGCTCGTTAAAGTATCTGACAGCCCGGAAAGACGGGCATTTATCCAGGTGGCGGAAATGTAGAAGACGCTAGGACGAACCACGGGGCCTGATTCGGTGACAGGTGGGGTAAGTCTAGATGTTGTCAATACCGAACATCGTGCAGGTGCAAATCCTGCCCTGGATACTAGATAAAAGGTAACTACATGGACAGTATCATTGCTCTTAAAATAAAATATCTCCGCTCTAAAAGATTCAAACTAGAGCGGTCTGTAAAAGACGTCACTGATCAGCTAGACAAAACTTTGATAGAGCTTCGATCTTTGAATAATGCTTATCCGCGGATTTCGAGAATAGTTCCAGAAGAGGTGGCCAAAAAAAAGAAAGCTCGGCGGTTGTGGTCGGAAGATGGTTTCGTGACAAAGCGCAGCACTGCGGAATCAAGAGCTTTGACTGAGAAGATATTGGGAATACTGGCTGGACTGGCTCCGGGAGATTACACGTCGCACCGCGACGTAGGCGAGATACTGTGGGATGAATACGGTGAATCCGTGAACTGGGACAAAGCAAGAATTTACGCTCAAGTGAACACAAGATTACTGACTTTGTGTAAGCATGGAAGTGTCGAGAATAAGAAAATCAAAAACAAACAGAATCAAACATCGTTCGTTTACAGATTGGTGAATGATAAATGCTCGGAATATGTAAAAAATGTAAAAATAATGTAGCATTTACCAGACATGAAGGTAAATTAGGGTATCCTGAAACAACTTTACTGTATTATGTGGAATGTGCTGATTGTGGGGCACAAACACGGAAGAATATAATAAAAGATCTAGTTATCAAAGATTGGAATGATAACTACGCACTTTCATCCGAAGAAGTAGAAGAACTAAGAAATTCAGAAAAACCTATGACAGATGGTGAAGTGCTTAGAGCAATTCTCGATGAAATTAGAGAAATGAACGAAAAACTCGATAGAATAGATAGGTGAAAAATGATTGGATTTGGCACGATAGCAAAATTGAAAGAATTATTGACCGATGACAATTTGAAATATCTGAAAAAGATACTCACGATGCTAACTGACGCAGATTCCCCCATATACAATAGTTTCTGGATTGAATTTCAGAAGGAGTATCCAGAACAGTCACATTATACAAATGCCTGGTCAGGCCTAAAGCAGCTTCGTAAAGTTGTACTTAGCCAGCTTGGGGAAAAATGATGAATGGTAATATATTTTATGGAGCACTCACTCTTATATTTATCACACTCAAATTAATTGGTTTCATTTCTTGGTCATGGTGGTGGGTACTTTTTCCAGCATGGATAGGTGTGTTACTTTTTTTAATTACTTATATTGTGGTGGTGGCCCTGAAGAGGAGGAATCGGTAATGTTTAAGCCCAAAGAAGGTCCACTTTGCTCTGAGTGTCCGCTGTTTTCAACGGGTATCCCGGCCGTTGACCGCCGACCAGTAGACCTCAGAGACTGGAACCGCCTTACTCTAGTCAGTGATATGCCCGGAAAATCCGAGATGGAGGGCGGCCTCCCCTTCTCCGGAAAGCCTGGGCGCCTTCTTTGGGCTATTATTTCTACTCTTGGTTATTCGATGGAGGACCTTCACACAACTCACTGTATCAAGTGTGGGCAACGTGGGGGAAAGAAGCTTGAGGACAAGAGGTTGGCTCGAGCTATTGAATGTTGCCGGCCGGTGCTCATTTCTAATTTACAGGAAATGCGAACAAAGGTTGCTCTAGGGATCGGTGCTTCTGCGTTGAAGGCGTTGACGGGCCTTGTGGGGATCGATACTTACCGAGGAACCATTCTACCACCGGAAGGGGATGAACCGTGGATAGCGACGTCCACGCTTCACCCTGCGGGAATCATTTACACTCCCCCGCGGCATATCCTTATTGAGCTCATGGGGGCCGATGTTCGAAAAGCTTTCGCTTTGGCCGATGGCAGCGTTACTCCGTGGGAATCACCTGTGCGTGATGCAATGGACGTCGACGATTTGAAGTACTGGATAAAAGCAGTTCGAAAGCTTAAAGAACCCGTAGCCGTTGATGTTGAAACAGATGGAATTGATGCTCTGACATGTAATTTGCTCACTGTTGGAATTTCAGCTCGCCAGCCGACCTTTCGCGCGTATTCTATACCTTGGAAAACCGCATACCCCCACTCGTATACCGAGAGCGAGTGGAAGGAGGTGAGACATGCCATCATTGGTTTACTCAACGACCCGGAAGTTCCGTTGGTGTTTCATAACAAACCCTTTGACGTGCCCGTTCTACAGGGAAATACAGGGGCAGAGCTGCAGGGGATGTGGCATGATACACTACTCATGCACCACGCTATCTACCCAAAACTCCCTCACGGACTCCAGTCCGTGGGAGCCCAGTTCCTCCCAATTGAATGCTGGAAATCTGACTTTGAAAGCTCCACCGATAAAGCCTTCCGTGCGATGAATGCAGAAGATGACGAAGAAATCGTCATCGAAACTCAGAACAGGATCCTTTCAGAACTGCTGTGGTACAACGCGACGGACGCTGCAGCTACTATTGAGCTCTATCACATAATGGATAAAGAACTGGACACAATCAATGTCCGGGAAGTTTACGAGCGCGATTGCCAGTTACTCGACCATGCCATTGACTGGTATTACAACGGAATCGGGATTGATCTTGAGGTTCGTGATGAACTGGCTATCGAGTTTTCACAGCAGATTGAAGACAATTTGGCCGAGTTGCGGACGCTGTGTGAGCTTCCTTCCGAGTCTGAATTTGTTGATGACATCAAAGAAGCTGGTGAAGAGGTTTTACGAGTTCGGAAAATTCGGAATGATAATCGGAAGGCCATCCGAAAGCTTGTGAAAATTCCTGCGTTGTCGGCTGAAGGTCGTTCAATAAAACTGGCCATCCTTGATGACCTAAACAGTAGAACAGAACAACAAGATTTACAAGCAAAATCAGCGGAATTGTTACTTAAAACCCTCAGAAAAACACCGTGTCAAGAGACGTTCAACCC
>Ga0233413_10000918_pt1 | contig 13502 bp, 1 predicted proteins | sample Na_anoxic_6_MG_FD_189019 | JGI IMG/M metagenome (GOLD analysis project Ga0233413, IMG submission 189019) | Seawater microbial communities from Saanich Inlet, British Columbia, Canada - Na_anoxic_6_MG | ecosystem: Environmental > Aquatic > Marine > Inlet | place: Canada: British Columbia... | reverse complement strand
ATCCTTGTCCTTCAGCTGATTTTAGTATTAGAGAAAATTTAGTTGAAGCAAGAAAAAATTTAGAAGATTATCATTCAGATTGGACTACAAATTGGGGTCTTGATGATGATGATAGACGTTTAGATCTTAATTATAAAAGGTTTATAATAGTTGTATCAAACAGTAAATCTTCTGTTATTGGAAATGATTACAATGATAATAGTACTTATGTACATCAAGAATTATGGCATAATATTAATTATAGTAATAATGCCAATTCTCATATGTATCCTAGTGGACCACCTCAACCATCAGCTTACCAATCTGCTTTATTAGGTGGAACAGGTCTTGATAATGAATTTATAATGTATGTTTATACACAAGATATAGGACCGGATATACCTGGAATGGGGGTACAAGAATCATATTATCCAACATTATCAAATAATAGTTTACCTGGTAATATTTTATCACGATTTTATGAAAATGCAAATTTTCTTACACAATCTTCTCTTACAGATGGGAGTGTTATATATAATAATGTTCCATTACAACTTGCATTTAAATTTGAAACACTAATTACACCTTATCCAAATACATATCTTGGAGGAAAAATTCCTCAAACAAATGCATTACCAGTTGTAGAAGATGTAGTTAATAATATAAAAGATCTACTTGAAGTTGTTGGCACTACTTATACTTGTGATTGTCCTGTAGGTCAGACATTAGTTTATCCAGATCTTGATAGTCCTACTAATGATTTTGTATTACCTGCATTTACTCCAGGTACTGTTTGTATACCAAATTCATTAGGTATAGCCCCTGTTTGTAGAACAGTAACATGTGAATGTCCCCCTAATTCTGCGCAATATGGAAATTGTGATGATATATATGCTGTTGGATATCCTGATTATATAAATGTAAATCCTAGATATTGTGAATACAGGACAATAATCACAGCAGATGTTCTGACTGGACAAAATCTTAAAAAGGGTTCAATCTGGAGACATAACTATAGATGTGATTTATATGCTAATTATTATGGAGTTGATTATCCCTGGGAAGTAGAGTTTGTAGAGAATACAGGACAAATGGTAAATACTGTAAGAAGTGTTGAATACCAATTAGAATCTTATGTTTATAAAGGAGATATCCATGATAAATGTGGTGATGACAGATGGCATGATCTGGATTTTAACTTTGATGAATGCATAGTTTATAATACAGAACAGGTATCAGGATTACTAAAATTAGAATTAAATCCTAAAGAGAATCCTTTTGCAATGATTGAATATCCTATTATAGGAATTGCGGATATTAAAATTCTATATTCTAAGGTGGAACAAAAATATAGATTTAATCAATTCTGGGATATTACAAATGACAGAGGGGAGTTTACAAATGTACAACAACAGATATTCATAACTCAGTTAAACGGTTACATAAAAGATTTAAATGCATTTAATCTTGATTATCTAAAACCCAGCCAACAACATAAAAAGTTTAGACACTATTATAATAAGTTCCTCTTAAGACGCAGTATACGGGGAGACAGAGATAGAAAGATGTTATTAAAATTAAATAATACTAAGTTAAATTTATCTTTTAGATGATGAAAAGAACTAACAAAAAAGAGAGAAGAGGTTTACCAGGTGGACCTAATGAACAGTTTACATATGTAACAGGTGTGTTTCAACAAGATATGTATCATGTTCCTAAAGCTCAAAAAGGATGGGAACCAGGTTCATCTGAAGCTTATAATGATAGCTTAAATCTTTATAAAGCTATGATAATGCAGGATAAGTTAATGGGTAATAAAGCCAGAAATTTAACGGGAGAAGAAAAAGAGGAAGATTTTTATAAAGAAAGAGGTTGGGGTTATGACGGAGAAGGTTACGGAGGGAGGGGGGTGTTTGATGGATATACTCCTTTAGACTATTTTGACCCAGGTTCTATTGAATTAGATATAAACCTTGGTGATTCATATAAGAGTCAAGACGAAATGTTTAATAATCCAAATCATAGAGATTTCTGGAATATGCTTCATGATGCTAAAGATGAAACAAAAAGCTTACTGGATTATTACAAATCTTTAGGATTTACAGATGATAATATCATGTATCATGATTCACCTGATGTTGTGCATCCTAATATAAGGCCAATTGATTATTATTATGACGGTAGAGGATATAGCCCTGTTTATAAAAAACCTTCAAAGAAAAAACTTCAACCTTCTTATAGGCTTGTTGATTATATGAATATTAATAAAATGGATTCTTCTAAAGAAAACAGAAGAAAATTAGCATTAGAACATGGAATAGAAGGGTATGATTTTTCAGCAGAAAAAAATACGGAGTTATTAAAAGCTTTAAATAATCCTCCTACTTATGAAGACTATCAAGGGCCAATAGAAGAAGAACCTGAAGATTACGGTAAAACTATAAAATTCCCAAGAGTGGTACGTCAGCATGGCTTTAGTGAGACTTCTTTGAAAGAACATATAGAAAGACAAGATAGTTTAGATGAACGTGAGGATCAGATTAGGAAAAGATTGGGATTAGAAGGTATGAAAAAATACGGGGGTAAAGTTCCTAAAGCACAGTCGGGTTTATCACATAGAGATAGTGTGGCAAAGCAAGCTAATAAAACTATATATTATGATATGGAAAGAGGCCGTATAGACGGAGAGGGTCTTCCCTATTATTCAGATCCTAAATATATGGATATACTTATGGATGATATATTTCCTGAAGTAAGTAAGATTATGCCCAAAGCTAGTGCTATGGAAAAAGGAGAAGCAATGGATTTTATATTTAATGCAGGTTGGAATAAAGACACTAAAAAAATTAAAAAAGATCCTAGAGGATATGCTTTGCAAGAATATTATAAAAAATATGATCCTTCTAAATTAAATGCTGCTGGTGAATGGGAAGGTAGAAAAGGCGCACCATATTCTTTTGATGAGGAATATGCTAATACTATAGGTAAACTTTCTGAAAATAAAAGGAGAGTTCTTATGAATTTAGGTAGGGATTGGTATTATCAACGCACTGCCCCTATAAATTCTACTTGGGATTTAAAAACACAAGGGCCACATCCAGGATATGAAAATACATGGTATGGTAGAATTGGGAATATGAATACCTTTGAAGATTTTAATCCGAACTGGTGGAAAAAAGGGCATTCTGAATTTAGAGGAAAATATTATAACCACCCTAATAAAAGAAAATATGGAGGTAAAGTTTCTACAGAAGGTTATAAAAGATATAGTAAAGATGTAAATAAACCACAGAATATAATTGAGGGTGATCAATATTATGGTACACCTATAACTATGGGAGATGTAGATTTTCCTGTGGTTGGTGTAGATAACTTAGGTAATAAAAAGATAATGTATCCAGAAGAAGAACATCATTTCCCTGGAGATATGGTTTATGAAACACCTTTAAGAAAAGCTCAAAAAGGTATTGATTTTAATGAATGGTATGATACTGTTCCAAAAGAAAAATCAGATACAACTTTAATTAATCTTAAAAGAGCATATGAGTTAGCTCCAAAAAAAGATTTAGATGACTTTATAAAAATTCCAAATGCACATTTGTATACAGCATATCCACACAAAGGTGGATATGAATTTATAAAAAAGGGTAAAGCTGCTGAAAAAGAATTAGATTGGTATTATTCAGATGAAGGAGCAGATTTTAGAAACGAATATGATTTAGATACATCAGGTGAGTATAATAAATATATACCTAGAATTCCAAAAGCTCAAGATGGTAAAAGTGTTATGTTTAAACCTTATGCAAACATCTTTCCTATTAATGAAGAAATTAAAGCTAATGTTGTAATGGGAGGTGTTAAAACACATTTTAAAGACAAACCTGTATATCTTAACACTTCTATTGAATCTTTACTTGGATATGTACCTAATGGCCCTAATATATTTGATTTAAAAGGTAAGGCAAGTGTAGGTATGAAGGCAGGTAATTTTAATACTGAGTTAGGTGTGTCAAAAAACTTTATGAGAGGTGATGATCCATCTCTTACAGGATCAATAGGTTACAATACCCCAAAGTTTGGAATAAAAGCTTCATCAAATATACCTACAAAAAAGAATTCTAATTTTTCCCCTAAGATAAATTTTAGATATAATCCAAATGAAAATTTTTCAGTATTTGGTGAAGGTCAGTATGATTCTATTACAAAATCTCCTAGTTTTAGAGCTGGGTTAAATTATAGATTTCAAGATGGCGGTTCTTATAACTTTGATAATTTAGTTAATAGATATAAAACTAAAGGTTGGAATTCTCTTAATCCTCAAGAACAGCAGTTTTATAGGGAGACTTATCAAAGAGGTGGTAGTTTACCAAAAGCACAGAAAGGAATTAAAGATAATTATTCTTGGATGGAACCACTATTAGATACAATAGAAAATTACTCTGGTGTTGTACCTGAAAATATAAAAAATAATGTCCTTCCTTTAGGGAATAATACATATGAAGCAACACCTTGGTCATTGCCGGTAGCAGAAGTTTGGGGTAATCCAATTAATACAGGTAGACAATTACTTCAAAATATAGGTGAAGGAACAGGATATGTAGCAGATCAAATACTTCAAGGTATGGCAACTCCTGAAGCTTTAGCTGCTTTTGGTATAGATAAGCTTAAAGGTAAAGACACAAAACTAGCAGATGCATTCCCTAGTGTGTTTAGTGATATAGCAGGGAGGCAACATAAAGGACAACCTGATGTAGTATCATCTGCAACATCTGATGATTGGGTAATGAATAATAAAGTAAAAGCTGCAGGTTTAAGTTTTCTTATACCTGGTGGATTTGGTTCAAAAGTTAATAAGGGTAAGAAATTAGCTAAACAAGCTGAAGATCTTTTAGCAGGTGAAGATTTGCCAAAAATGTTAAACGATCTACAAGATTTTAGAAAAAACTGGGATAAAGATTTAGATGATATATGGGATGTGGGAGCTAATGAAAGTATGGGGGCAATATCAAAAAAATATAATAAACTTAATCAAAGAGGAATTGATAATCGTTTACTAGAAAACACTGATTATCAGAATTTATTACATTCTGATAAAGAATGGAAATCATTACATAATGAATTAGATGGTGCTATAAGAAGTAGGGACTATAAAAGGGATCAAGGTGTTTATAATAGAGGAACTTCTTGGCAAAACACGATTATTGAAGCAGAAGAAGAATTAGATGATAAAATTATTAATGCTATACGGAAGAAATTATTAGAAAGAGAAAAGAAATTATTAATTAAAGAAGGTTATGATCCTAAAATGACATTAGAACAAGTAGAGGCTATTAAAGATAAAAAATTAAGTTCTTATTATGATTTGGGGAAAAATCCGGATAGTGGAGCAGTATGGGATCTGAATAAAAAAAAGTATGTTGCAGATCCAACTTATAAACCATGGTGGCAAAAAACTCAAAAAGAACAAGAAAGAAATATTATGGATAAAGCATATGAGAGATGGGCTTCGCCAGATGATCCTAATACCGGGAAGACGAAGAAGTACTTTCAAATGAATAGAATAGGGGATGATATGCCTGATGAAGATTTTGAAGAATGGATAAATTATATGAAAAACTTACAACAAGGAGGAGCTTTACCAAAAGCACAATCAGGATACCACCCAGGATACCATCCAGGATATAGTTCTTTTCATCATTGGGTAAATGATCAATTAGGACTAAAACCAACGCTGAGTGAAGAAAAAAGAAGATTTGAGGTAGATCTTCTAAATGTTCAAAAAAATAGTTTACAAACATCATTTCCAGAAGAACATGTACGTGACAAATTAACAGTAGAAGAACTATCAGATTTATGGGATTCTTATGGATTAACAGAAGATCAAAAAGAATTAGAAGCACAAAGATTGGCAGAAGAACAATATAATGGAATTTATGAAGGAGAAGTTAGGAAAAAAAGTTCAAACCAAACTTCTTTGTCTGGCATGTCTCCTACTCATTCTTTAAACAGGAAAAAACAACAAGATATAAATATTAGTGCTCATAAGAAAAAAGCATTAGAAAAGTTTAAACAACAACAATGGAAGCAACAATGGAATCAAAGATATGATAACTTAGTCTTAAAAAAAGAGAGAGAGCAGTTTCAAAAATTAGTTGATAAATATACAACGCAGGGTTGGGATTCTTTAAGTGAAACAGAACAAGATTTTTATAGAGAAAATAGAAAATTTAATTTACCTATTCAAAATAAGTTTTCTATAGATTCAGATGGTATATATAGTGGTATAATACCAACTATTGGTGTAACAGCATCACCTTTAGATTATAATCCTGTAACAGGAGAAAATAATCCTGTTAGAAGATATATGCGTGAAGGTAGAAATAAATTATCCAAGGAAGTATCGACTGCTGTAAAAGAAGGAGTAAAAACAGCTACAGGATGGGCTGCTGCAGAACGGATTGGTAAAAATCCTAAAGGTACTTATGAAGGTGTCAAAGGTGTGCTTGAAGCTGGAATTTCATTACCGGGTAGTATGGTAAATCAGTTGGGTGAATGGGTATTATCTGGTGATACTGATTTTAGTCTAGGTAGAACTAAATTTGGTAAAACTTATCCAGAAAGTTTAAAAGGTTCACCTCAAGCATTGGATGCTTTTGAACTAATACCACCAGTAGGACTAGGTGCTAAACTTGTTTCTAAAGGTCTGAAGTTTAATAAGGCTTTCAGCCGTAAATCTATGAAAGATCTTGGAGCATTTCCTGGTGCACATACTCCTGCCTTCTATCAACAAAGTCCAAAGACTATGACAAAAGCAGAAAAACATGATAGAAATTTTGGTGATTTAAAATATGCACAACAATGGGCTAAAAAATATGGATATAATTTTCCAGAAAACTTAGAAGATGTAATAAAATCAAATAGAAAAGCAGAAGATGCAATTACATTGGAAAATGTAGCAAAATCAGATGAATTAACAGATATAGTTATAAAAGAAGTAGTAGATAAACATAATACTTTTATAAGAGGTGTTAGTACAAATTGGGAAAAATTAAAAGATCAAATAGGGGAAAAGGAATGGAGCAATCTTATAAAAATATTTAAAAAAGAAAATATAGATCATATTAATGATCCAAGAGCTGCTGCTGAATATATGGCCACTCATATACCTAAAGTTGATACTAGAGGAGGTCGTGTAAGTTTAAATAATTTAAATAGAGAATTAGATGCATTATATAGTTCTAATTCAAAAGGAACAGGAGAAGGATATACATATGGGCAAGGATTTATAGTTGATGTTAAAAGACCTACTAATTTTAGTTCTTCTGATAGAAGAAATTGGATAAAAAATAATGAATTAGATTATTTTGAACATGGTTTACCAAATAGTAATTCTGATTTGTCTAAAAGAATATTGAAAACAGAACATACTCTTGGACTTAACACTTTAGAGGATTTATATAATGATAAAATAATGCTTAAGAATGTTTGGGACCCGCTATATGAATCAAGAAGTAGAGCAGATGTTGTTATGTCAAATTTAAGAAACCAAGGTAAATTTAAAAATTTAACAGAAGAAAATGCAATGCATGATGCTTTTTCTAAAACTTATTCAAAGAGATCAAAATTAAATAAATTCCTTAATAGATTATCAACTCCTGCTGCACACCATCTTGTTAGGAGGAATGATCTTAAAAGAGCAAATGAAGCAGCTTTAAAACAAATGGAACTTTTAACTGCAAAATTTCCTGATTGGAAAAATATAAAAGGTACTCCTGGATTCCAGGGAGGATGGGCTAAGAATTATTTTGATCCTGAAAAATATGCTCATTATATTCATATGGGTAGGCCTGGAGAAAAAATATTTGATGCAGTGAAATTTGAACAAATAACTCCAGAAAATTGGTTTAATACAAGTAGAGGGCATGCAGGTAAATATACAAAAGGTTTTTCAGCTGGAAGTATTATAGGAGGTGTTGGTACAGCAGGTTTATTAAATCAACAACAAGGATATATTAAAGGTGGTGAATTAGATAAATATCAAGTTAGAGGTGAAACGCAATTTCAAAAATTAGTTGATAAATATAAATCAAAGGGTTGGGATTCTCTTACTCCTCAAGATATAAGAATAATTCAAGAAGAAATGCCACATCAACAGAATAATGGATATATAACATATGAAAGTAATCCAGAATATTTTGATAGTCAGGCATTCTTATCTGGGGTTGGAAATTCACCATCTTCTATAAAATGGAGTGATCAGATAAAAAAGAAAGTTTATGCAGGTACACACGGTTATAATCCATCAACAGGTGCTCTTACAAAATTAGATTCTCCACAAGGAGGGGCAACAGGATTAGATTTAGCTTATTCTAAAAGAGAAGAAGATAGAACACCAGATGAAAAAGCTATAATAAAAAAACAAATAGAACCAAAGCTCCATCAGCTAAGAAGAGATAGAGCTTTTAAAGATTTACAAAATTTTTATAGAGGCCCTGGGCTTATTCCAGGTTTAATAGCAACTGCAGGCACAATAGGTCCCGCTGCATTAGCAAATCCATATGTACAAGCAGGATTAACAGGATATGGTGTATATGATGCAACAACACATTCAATACCGGGTGCTGTTAAAGCTACAAAAGAAGGTAGATATTTAGATGCTGCTGGTAATACTGCAATGGCATCATTAGATTTATTACCTATTCCTTTTTTTGGTACTAATTTAATAGAGGAAGCGAAGGGGTTGAAATGGGGAGTTGGAAATATAATAAATAATATAAGAAATAAGAGAACAATTGAAAGTGTAAGAAAAAGTATAAAAAATGTATATGATGCTAATTATAGTGGTTCTGCTGTTCTCTCTAGTGATTATAATGATTATTTGAAATATATTCGTTCCAGAGTAGAATTACCAATTAGTCAGCACCCTGCAACTCTTGAAGAAGAACTATTTAATGTAGATATTAGAAATATAAATATTAAAGATAGAGTAAATAATTTTAGAAATTATACACCTGATATTAATTTAAATAATGAACAGATAGAAGCTATAATAAGTAATCCACAATTTTTAGATGATATTTTTGTAACTGCACCTCTACCTTCTGTAGTAAATAGATCTGGATTTACAAAAACTGAAGTTTTATCAAAAGGAAGTAAAAAAACTAAGGATGATATAGATAAAATGTCTGATAAAGACTTTCAAACTAGTTATGTAAATCCTAAAGGAGAATTAAAAAAGAAACCAACTAGAAAAGAAATTGATGAAATTTTTGCTAAAAATCCAGTAGAAAAAATATCTAATCAAGAATATGAAGATGAATTTAATTCCGGATTAGATTTATTAAATGATATAATTGAAAAAAATAGAAATCCTAATAGTCCACCATATGAGATTACGGGGTTAAAAGGTAGTGGATTATATATTAAATCAGAATTTGGTACTAGCTTTTTTACTGTTGATATTAAGCCGGGTAGATGGAAAGGAGAGATACAAGATATGCCATCTAAATATTATGTTGATAAAGTACCTGGACTTAATATGTATAATACAACAAAGACTTTATGGGGAGATATAGATCCTTTTGATGCTACGGCAAAAGCACTCGCACTTAAAGAAAGAAAGGGTTCAAGAGTTTATGATTCGCTTAATGAATATTTAAAAAAGATGAATTTAGGAAGAGTAAAATCAGGATTTAGTGGGCAAAGTAACTATGCTCTTCCTCTTTGGGAAAAAGCAGTAAAAAAAGATAAAGCCATTGGATGGTATAGAGATCCTGGAGAAGTAGGTGCAATATATAAATCTCTTTTTCCAGCAGCTATAGCAACAGGAACAACAAAGGCTTTATTAAACCAACAAGAAGAATATGCTAAAGGCGGTTCAATTAATTTAGACCCTGCTAAGAAAGGAACGTTTAAAGCATTAGCTACTAGATATGGGATGTCTATGGGTAAGTTGGCTATGGATATGAAAAAGAATCCTAACAAGTATTCTCCTGGAGCAAGAAAGAAAGCTAACTTTTATAGAAACTTTGTAATGCAACAGGGTGGTTCTACAAGTTCTTTATGGGAAGAGAAAACAGGTTTACCTTGGAGTGAAGCTAAAGTAAGAGGTTTATCTGATGGTACACGGGCTACTAATATGATCTTAAGAGAAAAACTTTTAAATGATGAAATAAACTTTTCTGATGCACCTGTGGTAAATAATACTCAACCTGTAACAACACCACAAGTAAAACAAGAAGAAGTAAATTTTGATCAGTATGAATTTAATGAAGCATTTGGAAGAGCTAGAAAAATGTATGGCTCTAATAAAATATTTAAATATAAAGGCCATTTAAAAACTACAAATAGGCGTGGAGAACCATTTGAACCTTCTGCTGAAGAACTTGCTAAATGGAAGATGAATACTAAAAAAACAAAAAAGAATATAAAAAAACAAAATGATATTATTATAAGTCCTTATACATCTCAAGATGATTTTAATACAGCTGCTATTTCTACATCAACAGATTTTGAGGAAAGAGTTAAAGAAGATATATCAATTACACCAAAACCAATTACTAAAGATGAATATTTGCAACAAACAGGAAATGAAGAATTAGAATATTGGGATGATATAAAAAATAGGCAAAGAGATGTTAATAAAATGGATAATGCAAATGTTGTTGTAAATTATCAAAAAAATAAAGCTAAATCTGATTATATTGTTATTGATAAATCTAAAGGATTAATGCATTTATATCATCCTAAAGAAACTAAATCTTATGCAACGTATCCGGTTGATATTGGATCAAACTTTGGAGATGGACAAACTGTTACTAAACCTAAAGATTTAAATAATGATGGTAGAATTACTGATGCAGATAAACGCAATAATAAATTTATAGCTGATTGGGATGCTGGTAATTTAACTACAGGAGCTGGAAAATTCTATATATCTAATATTCTAGAAAAAGGTTTAGACGGTCTTCCTTTATTTAATATGATGAATGAAAGACAATATGAAAATTATAAAAAAACAGGAGATGTAAAAAGTGTTTCTACAAGTTTTCATACAGGGTATATAAAAGATGATAAAAAAAGAGTATCACATGGATGTATAAGATGTAATAAAGCAACTTTAGATGTATTAATGAAAAATATATCTTCTTTATCACAAGTGTTTATATTACCAGAAGAAAAACAAAATAAGTTTTATATTAAAGATGATAAGCTATATTTTAAAAATAGAAATAGAAATAAATATTTTAAATATAAAGATGGTAAAAGAATTTATAAAAAGGCAAATGACAAGTGGTACATCAGTGATAGTAAAAATAAAAAATTTAGCTTATTAAAAAATCATGGTGGAATGTACAATGAACTAGATAAAGAGGCAGTAGACTTACAGTATAATGTTTATGAAGATGAAAACGGTATTATCAGAAAAGGGCAGGGTATAAACAGAACTCCGGGGAATAAAAATTATAAACCAATAAAAATAGATATAGATAAAAATTCATTTATTAAAGATAAAGATCAAAGAAGATATGAAGAAATAGTACTTCCATATACAGAAGCTCTTGAAGATCACAAGAAAAAAATCATGGATAAATTTAATATAACAAGTGATGAATATAATGATTTAGTTCCTATAGCTATGGGTATTCTTGGAAATGAAACTGCATTTGGAGATGAACATTCTAGTGTAGGAGATTTAACAAGAGCTATTAATAAAGGGTTTGGTAAAGCATTTGGTTATTCAGCAAGTAGTCCAGATTATAAAAGTAAGTATTCAACATACGGAGCTAACAAAGATCATCATTCTGTTGGTTTAACTCAGTTAAGATGGAAAATGATGGAAGAAGGTAATCTTATAAAAAAAATGAATGAATTAGGAGTTGTTCATAATTCTGATTTGTTAAGACCTGAAAAAGCAGCAGTGGCTACTATAGCAAGATTAGCATTTTTTCTAAAAAATAGAGAGTATAATAAAAGTTTAGATTTTATAGAAACAATTCCTAGATTTTGGGGTGGCTCATCAAAAGATGATCATGCAACATATACCACAGGTGTTAAAAATAATAGTAAATATTTTCAGGTATTACAATATAAACAAGAAGGAGGAGAAGTTAAAGCCTTATATAAAGAATATATAGATGGTAAAAATGATTCATCTTTTGCAGAGAAAGCATATGATAAACTAAATAGAATTTATTATAAAGATGCTAAACAAGTAGGTATGTCACCACCTAATTATATAATGACACATATAATAGGAAATGTATAAAGATTAGTACAATTACTTTTAATTTTGTATATTAAATAGGCACTATAATTAAAGTTATGAAAAAATTAAATAAAAAAGGTTTAAAACAAACCGGAGGAGAATATGTTGAGCAACAACGTATTGCTGAACAACAGGTTGCTGAACAACAACAAGCTGAACAACAAGCAGCTCAACAGCAACAACAGCAAGATCCTGTAACACAACTTGCCATGTCTTTTTCTGAAATGATTGAGGAAGGGAATAATCCAAAAGATGTTATAATGCAGTTCATTGAATATGAGGTGCCTGAAGAACTTATTTATAATACTCTTTTAAAAGTTGGATATGAAGAAGAAGATATACAAGCTTTATTTACACAGATCAGCAATGAAGCACAACAAGCTTCTAATGAGCAACAGGCAATGTTGCAACCTCAACAACAACAGATAGCTAAGACAGGAGGAGATTTATCAAAAGCACAGTTAGGATTTAGGGGTTCAGTAAATATGAATACAGGATATAATGCTCCTGATTCTAGATATTTACCAATGGATTTATATAATCAAGGTAATGTACTTGGTGCTCTTGGAGACTTCTATAATACAGTAGCTCCTCATTTTCAAGGTCCATATAGTTCTAATCTTTTTGGTAATAAGGTTGATCCCAGAACAGGATTTAAAAGAGGTTTATTTAAACAGATGGGTAAGAAAAAGACAGCAAGAAAATTAAATAAACATTTAAAATATACATTGGATGATTATAATATTAAAGAAGATCCAAATGATCCAAATAAAGGTAATTATGTATATGACCTTAAAGATTTATATGATCTACATAAAGGTGAAGGAAAAAAAGGAAAAAGATTAAGTACAAAAGAACAATATGCAAATAGATTAAAAAAACATTCTCAAGCTAGTTGGGATCCAAAAACAAAAAGATATTATGGATATGCTTCAGCCCATCCTATGAATCTAGATGCTTATGGACCTGCTCATCAAGAAAAATTAAAAAAATTCTGGAAACAATCCAGAACATTTGATGAATTTGAAACACAAACAGATCCTCAAACACAAGCCGCTATTGAAGAATTTCAAAAAAACGCACCTCCAGGATGGTCATTTAAGATTGATGAAGACGGAAGATTACATTATGTTAGACCTGGTGCAGACAATCCTGATGAAATAAATACAATGATGGGTAGAAATACCGGTTGGTTTGGACCAGAAGATAGTTGGGATCCAAATATGGGAGCATTACCTGGGTTTCCAAGTAGAGG
>Ga0233413_10000917_pt1 | contig 13502 bp, 21 predicted proteins | sample Na_anoxic_6_MG_FD_189019 | JGI IMG/M metagenome (GOLD analysis project Ga0233413, IMG submission 189019) | Seawater microbial communities from Saanich Inlet, British Columbia, Canada - Na_anoxic_6_MG | ecosystem: Environmental > Aquatic > Marine > Inlet | place: Canada: British Columbia... | reverse complement strand
AACTAAACATTCCCATCTTCTTCTTTTTTAATATTTGCGTATTTAATGATTAACTTCTCATACTCCTCTCTATCAAAGAACCCTTCTGGTCCATCTACAGGTATAGTTGATGTAATAAGCACGTCAAGTGTTAGCTTTTCCATCACTTCATCTAAAATTTCTAACAATTCTTCAAATTTATAAGTCATAATATTTAATTTAAAAAGGGAAGCCACCCCCCGGTAACTTCCCTCGTAACAAAACAAAACAAAATTTATTTACTCCATAAAGTTTATACCAACCTTTTTAATGTGAGGCCCGTTTATAATTTTAATATACAAATTTCCATCAAGACGAACAACAGTAAAGAGTTTTCTTTCACCATCTCTGGCACCTCTAATCTGATAGTAAATAGTTTTCCTGATTTTTTGTTCTAAAATTAATTCTAAAGCTTTTGGTCTCATCATTATTGTAGTATGATAGCCGGGCTTTTGAATACTCTCTCCCCAATATCTACATTTCAATTCTCCATCAATAAACACATCTCTGTACTGAAGAAGTTTTTCAGCGTTTTCAGCAGTAGGCTTTACCTCTATCTGTTTGAGGTAGTCATGAGCAACATACCACTGAGCAGAAGCAATGTTTAAATGAAAAGTTGACAATTTGTGGTCAATCACAGTGTCTAAGATTTGATCAATTAGCTTAACGCCACTAATTGTAAGGATGCACAATTCATCTAATGAATTGTTCATAAAACTTAAAGTATTCCAAATTAAACGTTGACTATAGTTTCTTACACCTGATTTACAATACAAAATATTGTTTATCTGGTCTACTACAACCTCTGGAGTGTATAACAAAGAAAGCTCTTCTTCGGGAAGAAAATCTATCTCATCTCCAAACTGTGAATAAATTAAATTTAATTCAATAGCTAACAAAACTATCTTTGCACAGGATTCAATTACATCATTGAACTCCTTAGGATTGGTAAGGTTTTCAGCTTCTTTAAGCATCTCTCTATGGTAAGGGAGAATTTCATTAAAAGATAGCTCACTGTTTTTTCCTGATGGAACTTGTATGTGTAATCCTCCTGTAAAAAGAAGGTAATCACGAACTTTGTCTAAAACTTTTTGACTAATCATAATGTTTTTTGTTTTATATTTCTTAAATTAGCATCACTCATCTTCAAGTAAGGACTGGTCATGTGTTTCAATCCTTCATAAATAACCCGGGACTTCTGCTCCCGGGTTATCGTTTTTTTACATCTTACCTTCATCGGCTAAGCTTACATATCTGGAAGGATGTTCAGAAGCCACAATTATATGGTCCAGAACAGAAACTCCTATCATTTTACAAGCATCTTTCACTTGCTTAGTGATATCTATGTCAGCCTTAGAAGGTGTAATATTTCCTGAAGGATGGTTGTGAGCGAGAATTACTGCTGCTGCCTTATTTCTAAGGATGTCAAGTAGTATCAATCGTTTGTCTACGATGGTACCTGCAATGCCACACTTGCTGTGACAGATACGATTTATGACGTTGTTTGCCTGTGAAAGCAATAGCAAGTCAAACTGTTCGTGGTCCAAGTTACCTAAATCTCTAACTAAATCATAGGCATCGCTACTTTGTGTTATCTTTTTTCCCACATTTGGGGGTGTAGCATGTCTGATTTTAAAGATTGCAACTATTTTCTGTGCAAGTCTTGGAGTAATCCCTCGTAACATCAAATCCTTCTCTGTTGCAGTAGATATGCTTTTTGTATTCATATCTGTGTATAAAGCATCTATTTTATCTGCACCAAAAATCTCATTGAGGTATCCTCTGATCTCATCCTTCATTTTCATCTTCTTCAGGGTTTTTGTCGTTAGTATCTTTCTCTTCCTCTTCTTCTCTGCATTTATGCTCCGGTGGAGGATGCGCCAAGGACATTTCCCTGACGCAATTTTCTATATACTCCTCTCTATGGAGTTCCTCCCAACGTTCTTTATTCCTACTCATTTCTTAAATAAGTATGAATTTTTGAAGTAGGAACATACCAATAGATCAATTCATCTATCTGGCTATCTGTTAAGCCGATGTCAGCTTTTCTCCACCTCTTTTCATTTTCGGAAGGTTCGGTAAGAGCTAATTTAAGCTTCTTGCCACCACTGGCAGTTTTGAAGGTGATATTAACCATTGCTATCGCCTCTTTCAGAATATCTTTAACAGAGACCCCTTTGAAGAACATATCAGTGTTTTCTTCAAGATGAGCATACAAGCTGTTATATACATGAGCAGCATTTCTCATTTGAATGTTAGCCTTGAACTTTCTATCCTCTTCCTCTTGGTTCCAATAGTCTCCGATGAAAGGTGCGAACTCATTTACTCTGTCGTTGATAAGAGCAATGATTTCATTTTCATCAAACACCTTATGGTTTCCATCATCTTTTTTAAAGATGCCTAAAATTTGAGCATAAAGATAGTAGTTTTTAGAAATAGGAGACAGGCCAACAGTAATCCTGGAAGGTTCCCACTCATCATCCATAGTAACATCTACTGTATCTTTCTCATAGGAGCCAAGCAGATAATCTTTAACTCTGGCAGTATCCACATGGACACCTTCCTTGTCAACGTTTATCCCAAGCATGTGAACTAAGAAGTCCAGCACTTTGCTTTTCTTCTTATTCTCCCTGGCGATCTTCTGCTTAAGCTTGTCATGCCTATGACTTAAATCAGACTCAACCACTTTATCTAAAGAATCTTCATCAACCATCTGATCTTCTACGGATACTTCAAGCTCGCCGAGGTAAGAATCAACATAATTCTTCAGGTGCCTGTTAGACTTCAACCATTGAAGAGTCATAAACTGGCATATCCATTCAAACTTGGTCTCTCCAAAAAGATGGAATAAACCATACTTAGTAGGGACATCATGTGAACCTAACAACATAGTAAATTCAAATTCTTTTACAAGAAGAGGCTTGTCAGCATTAGGGTCTATCAAAGAATTTAGATACTCAAGAGTTGCTTCTACTTCTTTCTTCTTTAGCTTGCTAAAAATAAATTGCAAAGCTATGATGTTAAGAGTGACAGTAGGGTCAGCATTAATTTCTCTAAACTCATCAGCCACTTTAAAAGCAGATTCCAATGCCTGTTTAGCGTTCTGAGCACTAACCTTTTCTTTCCTTTCGGCTTTCTCGTCTCCAAACTCTATCTTGAATCCATGAACTTCACAGCTGTCGGCTTTACATCCAAACACCAACTCGGTGCCAATGATGTAAGGCTTGCCATCCATACAGGTTCTTTTCTCAGTAATCATCATGCCTGCAGGCTTCTTAGACAACACCTTAGCTTCAGGATACAGTCTATAGATAGGTTTCCGCATTGTGTGATAGTACAGGTCTTTTCTATTGTTTGAAGCCTTAGGGTCTTTAGACAGATGCTTGATAAACATCCCATCTTCTACCCGAAGGTACCATGGCTCTTCTTCAACAGGACAGAAGCTTGCAAAAGCATCCATAGGATAATTGTCTTCTAATATTGTGTACGAGTTCTGCAAGATGATCATCAGCCTTCCGGGGTTCTCTATCTTAGTATACTCTTTTTCAATAATATGGTCAACAACTAACTCTCTGTCGGACTTGTCAAGCTTAGAAAGCACAACAGCTACCTTAGCGCCAATGACATTGTTAATGCATAGACTTTTTGCCTTGGCACTTAGGCTTTGTAGTTTAGAGAGCTCAACTATCTTCTTTGCTGATAGCCCCTCTTGAGCAGCAAGCTTCTTAGCATTCACACCTTTCTTTTTCAAAGAATAGTGGTAGCCAATAGCAGTAGCAAACCAGTGTTGGTCAGAACGTACATTATTTTCTCTTCTCTTCTCTGAATCGCTAAGCTCTCTATCTATCACAGCGAAGTTCCCTTCTACTGTTTCAAAAGATTTAACCAACTCTTCGTGTTCAAAGATAGTTCTAAAATGCTTGTAATTGGTGTCTACAATTTCAGCAAGCTTCATCAGCGTTATAACACGAGTATTTCCTGTTTGAACAACATACTCTTCTTGCTCCTGGCAGAACCACAATGTAGGTTCATTGTCAAAGGGGTCGTTACCTTTTAAAATGTTACCTATGATAGTAATAGCCATTTTAACAAGATCATCATTGCTGTAATTTGACAGATGGTTAGGATTGTAGCTTTTCAAGTGCCACAGGTGTTGATGCCTAACATTTTGATCAAGAATAATGTTACCTAGATTAATCGTTTCCAGGGTTTTCTTCATTAATGTTTCCATTGATATGGTTTTTCGTATTTGATAGCCTTAGAGTATTTTACTCCGGCCAATGTAATAACTTTCTCAAACTCCTCTATTCTCTCTAACATGTACTTAGCTTGTATGTGTGGATAGTACCAAAATCCATCACAATCAGAACACTCCTTTAAGCCATCTCCAGTATAAACATCATTTGGGATTATCCCCATAAATTTAGCAGTGTGCTTAAATAACTCATAAGCATCTTCTGCTTCGTAGCAATCTGCCATCCTGAAGTGGATAACTTTTTTATAATCTTTTTTGCTCATAGCAATAAATTAAAGGACTGCGCATTATACGCAGCCCCTTGGTTAATTAATCTTAGAATGGCAATCCATCGTCTTTAGCCTCAGCAGGAAGTTCTACAGAGTTGAAATCTTGCAACTCATCAGGCTTAACAACGAATCCGTTTTCTTCGGCAAGCCTATCAGCCTCTTTATTGCCTTCTTGAACGCGTGTTGTGCCACCTTGAGCTTTTCTAATCGTAGAAATCTTTACCTGTGTGAAGTATTTTGTATTTTCTCCATCTTTGATTGCTCTGTGCATTGTTTTTCCTTCAATGTAAACAAGGAAGCCTCTTTCAAAGCGCTTATTAATGCTTTCAGCAATTTTACCAAAAGCTATACAGTTGTGCCATTCAGTGCTTTCAATCCATTTATGATCTTTGTCATAGTAGCCATCATTTGTTGCTACGGTGAATTTTACCATTGAATTACCCCCTTCAAGGGCTTTAAGTTCCGGGTTTTTACCCATGCGACCCACTAAAATTTGTAAGTTAACCATAATTAAAAATATTTAATTTTAAAATAATGAAATTTGATTTGAAGTTTTAAATAACTTCTCTGCCTCCGCTCTACTCCATTTCTTTCTGTAATGCTTTCCGTTATCAAGCATATCATGCCCTATCCTAAGGCCTATCCAACATCCACCTTGAAACCCTTCTTCAGAGTCTCTAAGGCACATAGAATCCCTAACAGTTATTTCTAGACCTTTTGAGCCATTATAGCTAAAAAAGCCCGAAAAATTAACATCAGGATACTTGGGATATGAATAAGATAAGGACCCGCCATAAAAACATCGAAACAATTCATCTAACTCTGTGCTATGAAAATTGTAACGTTCAATGACAGCATTCAATGCGTGATCTATGCCCAAGAGATTGAGCATATGGTAGTCGTTATCTATAATTAACATCTACCTCTTCAATTATCTTAGCCTTAGCCATAGACTCAAGAATAGTATTTACTCCATTCCTTGTTAATCCGGCATACTGAACAGGCAAGTTGGTATTTTCGTTACCTTTTCTGTTGTCCTGACGATGCGGGATATAAACATAAGCATAAAACTTAGGTGTAAGAACCTTTGTCTGTGTTCCAAGCACATAGTTGTATTCATCTCTTTTTCGGATTATTCCGCAAAATATGAGATATTCAAGTATGAGATCAGAATAGACAAACTCTTTCTTCGCCTCTTTTCCTATTGGTCCTCTTTCTCCAAACTTAACATTAGCTTTTTTCATAGCCTTGTTAATAATCCGAAGTGGGTATTTCCTGCTTTTGTGTAGGTGCACAGTTTTAGCCTTTTCTACTTCAGGCATGTACAGTTGAAGTTGTGCAGGCTCTTCATGATTTATATCTATCGCTATAGAGTTTTCAAGATCCTTAATGTAATCGTTCTTCTTTACGATCTCCATAGCCATTGCTGTTAAATCATTCTTCAGCTTTAAGTTCTCGTCAAGAAAAGTGTTAAACCTCTTAACCATATAGAACAACCCTGATGTACTACTCATAATAATAAAAGGAAACAGGATGGACTTATGTATCCACGTTCCTTTCATCTCAGTAGGAGCAACATCTCCTCTCCAAAAGTCTGATACTGTAAACACTAAGGGAGTGCCACTCACACCCTCCAGAAAAGAGGAGGATGTAAGAAAGCCTTTCACTTGTTTCTCCCATGATGTGTTTCGCAAGCTCCACAAGTACTGCTTAATTTTGTCTATTCGGGAAACTTCTACAACTCTGTAGTAAGATTCTCCTCCAAGAACAGTTTTAGCAAGCACATTCGGTAGCCCTTCGATTGGCACTATCATTTAGTAAGATTTTTATGCTTAGAATGCCCCTTCAGTGCTTCTAAATTAGCAGGGGTTAGCCTTTCGTAGCTTTTCTTTCCAAACGCTTCAAGCACAACAAAATTATATTTGCCATCTTTAGATTTGTGGATATTCCCATCCCATTTTCCTATAGCTTTAGCCCAAGAGCTGTTAGGCTTTTCGCTAAACGGAGGAAACGTTCCCATCTTAGGAGCTTCTACAGCAGGAGCTTTCTTTACCGGAGCTTTCTTAGTTGCAGCAAGATTAACAGGCTTGTCACTCCATCCATAAGAAAAGCTATAGAGCTTACCTTTGGCATCTATAAAGTACTCAGCAAGTGCTGTTCCTGCATTTGCCTGGTCATGAACATAATCAAGTGCGACTTGCATAGTTGCCCGGGCAGGAGGATACTTGTTTTTAGTTCCTGCTCCTGTGCCTGTGCACTCCACATAGACCTTTGGAAAGTTGTACAGTTCTAATCCAAATCCGAACTTCTGAACAGCACGCTTAAAAGCATTAGACTCTGCAGATTTCTCAGGATCTACATCAGCAGAAGATGCTCTACCTTTCCGGGTAGTTACAAACACACTTTCTTCATGCTGAACATGTAGAGTGCATTCAGTATAGTGAACAGTTACAAACTCTTTATTTCCATATTCTTTTTCGTGAGTAAGATTTTGATCACTATATGTGTCAGACCATGCAAGGCCAAAGGCTTCGTTAAGTCTTGCAATGCCAAGCTGCCGAGTAGTATGAGTTATCATTAAGGCTTTTACACCTTTCTTACCTTCGGACTTGGTTTTTATAATCCACTCCATGTCCTTTTTAGGAATCGGAGCTGTCATTATCTCCTTCCAATTCTTTTTTACGTTTGTCATATTCTTTTTTAAATTTAATTCTAATAGCACGATTTTCTTTGTTCACTAAAAATCCAAACAGTAGCTCTCCTTTGTTCTTTTCATTATAACGACTCCAATAAAGTTCGTTCTTGTTTACAAAGGTAGTAGTGTGAATAGATTTCCAATGTGCTGATAAGACGTTTTTAATAAATATTTCCTTCTGCCTCGTGGTCAATGTTAGCTCAATGCCATACTTTTCAAACAGTAGCTCATCTAACTCATCCATATAATTTTCTACATACCATCTAGCCCATTTAGAATGATTTCTTCTTGCGAGCCTTTTCTGTAGAGGTTTTCTGCTTCTTTTAGCCATTTTATCTTATAGGTTAAACGAGGTTCTTTCAATCCATTAAATATATCTATAACGCTCTGATGTTCTGCCATAAAAAGATGCAAAGACTCTGTTGGAGTAGATAGATCTTCTCCCCATAGATGTTTATTTTTATCTATCCAAGACTCAAAACTATAAACATATTTCAAATCAGTTTTCTTTTCATGTTTCTCCCAAAGATACTCAAGATACATATTTATAACTTTACTACAGGCATTCATCTTGTCTTCACGAACATTTGCTTCAGGCATATCCTGATATCTTTCAAGAGTAGATATAGCACCCATAAGTTTATTGTATCCGGAAATATGATTTGTCATCCTTGGAGATAAGAACACACTATAAAGTGCTTCAACTTTATACAGGGGATGAATTTTCCGAGAAATCTCTTCATCAAACAGAGTTGAAAGAACCTCTTTAAGTTCTTCTAATTGTTTTGTATCAAGAAACTTGCTCTCGTATTCATTGCCATTGATGTACAAGATTGTTGTTGGCCTGTCATTCACAAAGACACCATCATATTGATATTGCAACCAATTATGAGCAAGAGTAATAATTCCTACTGTAGTGATTTCCATTACTGGCTCTTCTACTAAGCAGTGAGTTATCTCTCCTGTTCCTATCCCTTTAGATATAATAAAGCTATTAAGCTTTGTCATAGTGCTATGGCTAAAGTTCTTTAATTCGTATCCGAACTTTTCTGCAGCATAAGCTATCATCATTTCTATTGGTTGTTCATCTTCAAGATTCTCTTTGCACCAATTAATCATGAGAGATATGCCATGCCAGCTCTTGATATTCTCTTGAACTTTTTTACTAATCTTCATCTATTTTTCTTTTTAACGCCAATAAGTAGCATCTTCTTTTTCAAAGCTGCCATTGAATCCTCTTCCACATTTTCTAACGATTTGCTAAGCATCTTAGCCTTCGCTCTTACAGCCATCATCATTCTCATAGCTTCATCCAGCTGAGCCTCGTTATCTACAGGCTTAGGAATAAACATCTCGTCCCGGATATGATTCATCCAATAGACAGCCTCTATTCCAAATGTCCTGTAAAGCTCTTTAGTTTTCTGCATATGAAAGAATGACAGCATAGCAACTCTTGTCTCTTCGGTAACATCTAACCCTATGTGTTCTTTATATACCTCTCCTTCTGAAGTGATACTATCTATCCGTGGATACATAGTCACATAGTAGAAGTAGTATTCAAGTACATATTCTGCGTACTGATATTCCTTTTCATCCATATACTCGCCATGAGCAAGGGAGTGACAGAATAGGGTACGCATGCTTGGGGCCATAACACCATTTATCCACCCATTAACAGACTTATATGGCTCTGTGTCAAGTCTCAGTAGCTCATAAGTATCTATCCAATAGGTAAGAGTAAAGACATTCAGCTCTCCCCGTGAAACACATTCAGGAACTGTATGTATAGGTGCCTGTGTTAGTCCGTAAAACTCAAGAGTAATGATAGCAATGGAGGCATCACATATACTTCCATGTATCTTTACGGTAAAGGGGAACTCCCTAAATAGTTTAATGAGTTCCCCGATGTCAGTAACTGTCACAGTTGACCTAAAGTTTTAAGGATACGTATAGCACGAGTGACACGTATTCTTTGACAGACTTTAGATGGAAAGGATGTAGAGCAGGCATAGTGACCAACATTTATTCCTGATTCTTCAAGAATCTTCTTTTGCTCTCTAAGGATTTCAGAACTGCGGATTATAAGCTTTCTCATCTGCAGAACTATATAGTCTGCCTGGTCCTTAGTAACCACTTTCCCTACCATATCCTTGGCTTGGCTGATACATTTTATTGCCACTCCTTGGATGTTCAATAAGTAGCCAAATGCTCTGCGTGAGCCTTCTTTAGCTTCCATGTTGATGTAAATAGTGGTAAGGTCCTCGTAGTAAACTTCACCCATCTTCATGCCATCTCCAAAATTATTGTTTTTAGATGCTGATGCGTAATATATCTCAGCTTTGTAGCCTGCTTTCAGCTGCTGTTTACTTGGCATAGTCTCCATTAAAAAGAATGGAACAACCATGTTACAGGTCACTAAGTGACCATCCATGTCGAAAACTTGGCTGTAGTCTCCTATCTCCTTCTGGATATTCAACCTATTCTGCTTTTTTTGTTTTTTGTTCATCTGAAGTTTACATTTATGGTGTCGGTATCTAGAAAGCATCCATCTACCTCTTCACCTGATTTTAAAACTTTTCCAAGTGCCTTCTTGTCAATTTTTACAGACACTACCTCCTCCTTAAACTCCTCCGGAACGAGAGTTTCATCCAGAATACATACTTTCTTAGACCTTGATGCTGTAACCTTAAACATCTTATCGGGGTCTTGAAAGAATCTGTTACCCGTTTTGTTGGTTTCTCCGTACAGTTCAAGACACTCGCCTATGTACTTCTTCAACCAAGTGACAGAATTTTGTACTGTAAACCTTTTCTTCTGCCATTTTTTCTCTTGAGCTTGCAGAGCAGTAATTTCTGCATTAAACTCTTCTAAGATATAGAAACAGCGTCTAATCTTTTCTGCCATCTCGTCTTTGTTAATAGACAGTTTTTCCATCAATTCATCTGGAATTTCTCCTTCATTTAATCTTGCGAATTCCAATAAATCTTCTTTTAGCTCACGCCCTTCAAGGGCAATTTCAAATAATTTCATTTGTTATATTATTTTTATTTACAATAAAATTCATTCCACTCCTCTTTGCTGTCAAACCAACTCTCCCATATCTCTCCATCGAGAACAAGGATATAGTCTTTCCATTTTAGATCAGGATTTTCATTTATTTCGTAAGGTAGCACACCATAAGTTCTTGCTTGTAGTATATTTGCTTTTTCAAGCGTACCAGGGAAGCAACGTAGGCTGTTGTTACGAAGTATCATAAATCCATGCTCAAGTATTCTTCTACACTCAGCAATAGGTCTTTTATTGCCAGCGTCCATGTACAGTTTGCCGGAATGTATAAAGTTGTGGCAGTAGTGGCACAAAGGCACTATCTCTACAACTTCACACACTCCGGTCTGGTAGTTAATATCCCACCCTTCATGAGCCTCAAGCCATTGATGTTTCTTAGCTTTAGACTTATGCACACCACAGGCGTAGCAATGATAATCGGTGGAAGCATAGGCCTTTTGCCTAACTTCATTCCACCAATTGTCACCTTTCAACACACGTGGTGCCATCCCATGCAAAGGTTTCGGGATGTTCGGGTGTGTAAGTATTTTCGGGTTCATAGCTTCTTTGGAGGAGTTTTCTTCTCCTTAGTTTTGTACATATTCTTAATGCTATGTCGGATACAAAACCCTTCGTCAGATAAGAACCTAATGTTTTGTTCCCTAAAATCTAAGATCATAAAATATTCAGTACCATCTTCAGAAAGAATATCAAGAAGATATCTGTTCTCTTCTCTTTCATACTCATAATTCAATATTCTGTAGATGTACTCATCCTTCTTCTCAGTAAGGGAGAAGAAGGAAAAGTCTTTATCAAAATCATACTTTACAATATGATTCTTTTCTCCATTCCTGTACTCCCACTTCTCGTCTACCCAGTCGTAGATTTGAATGTCCTTAGTAACAAAATGCCACTGAGCCTGAGCCCAGTGACTAATAACAATAAATAATGCAATTAATAAATACTTCATTTCGTTGTCAGGTTTGCGAGACCACAGTCTTCAATAATATTAACTAACTTTTTATCATAGTTTTTATCATGAAGTTCAATCTCAATTTGATAATAAAGTTTCATATAAGCCTCCCATCTAGACTTTCTCATTTCAGAGAGAGACTGATAGTTAAGAGTTTTAAATTTCTTCCCAAACTCATCCCAAGCTTGATTGTAGTTGTAAAACTTCCCGGTGCCAAACATATCTCCTCTCCGGGCCTTAGAGTTTCTACCGAAGTCAGTTTCAAGAGATGCTACAGCAAGCGTGGCATAAATAGGTACATCGTAATGGAACCAGACATAATAAGCCATGTCGAAGTTGTTCCTTAAGAAATCTCTCTGATGTTTCTTCAGGTCATCAAAGCCTTCAATCTGCGCCGAGGCAGCGAAGGACATTAAAAATACAAACAATAAAATTAACAACATAATGATACTTGCTGCATTACATCTTTGCATTCTCCATTCTTTTTTCTGAGTTTTAATAGCCTGAGCTTTAATTCTCTGACGAATTTCATTTCTTTTGTTCATCTTCTTTTTCTTTTTTTATTAATTTATTAATTTCATTGACCAACGTCCTCATCTTCCTCATTTCTAAGCGAATAATAGCTTCACGAAGCTCTTTATCCTCTTTGGTTTCTTCAACTTTCATAACACATGTTTTTTTAGATATCTGCGTAGTGCTCGGGCAAAATAGAACCTTAGCTCTACGCTTTGAATATACCATTGTCCTGGTCCTATGTACTGAGAGCACATTAGACCATCAATCTCCTCTATCACATGTCTTTGCCAGACAGCAGCAGTAAATCTGTTGTCATTAAATGGCTGTACTATTTGTATAGAGTTGTTGTCATCAAACTCAAACAGCACAGTTTCTTTCGCTGTCACAATGCCTCTGCACCAGGAGTCGCTTCCATACTTTTCATTAAACCCTATAAAATTGGATTCAAATTCAGGAATATACTTCTTTACAGGCATAATATAATGCTGTGCAATGGCAGATGGTGACCACCCCAAAGAAGTAAGGCTTAACACTCCTAACATATGATTATCCATATCATCATGTAACAGAAATGTTAAGCCATTCTTCTCTTCGTGCGTGTACTTACAGGTCATATGAGCGTATAATTCTCTCTAATAATTCTGCATAACATTCTTTTCCTCCGCTACTGTTCTTGTAGCAAGAGGTAGCATAAGTCTGCCCCCCTCTGTTTACCCAAGCCTGTGACTCTTTTAAAGTCATACCTCCACAGAGAGCTGATAGCCATTTCTTTGTAGAAGGATACCCTTTAATCCTTTTGCCATACTTTCTAATCAATAGCATAGAGTGAGCTCTACAAGAATACCACTCAGATGTGAACTTCGTAAAGCGATCAGTGGGCGAATCATCAGCCATAATCAGAAAACCTTCTTTTTGACCATGGTATTTGTGGCCAAAGAGATTGTTAGCATTTGCAGCAAGCTTGCTAAGGCCCCAGTTCGACTCTAATATTGCCTGTGCAATAAAAACAGACACATTTAGCTTAGGGAATACTTCCTTCTCTCTTTCTGCTGCCTCTCGTACATAGGCTATAAAGTCTACCTTGTGCAACTCCTTCCAGGTTTTAAACCGGGATAAAAGCTTCTGCTTATCGAAGGGAGATAGTTTCATGTCAAGAATATGCTGGCCATCCCACTCGTCTTTAGTCATCCAGTCTCTGCTTGTAGGTGTGCCAATGGTAGAGTATCTGCTACTGGTAGCTACTGCAAAACGCCCTGCATAAACAACATATGGATCGTCTTCATCCACAGCTGTGTAGTAAGGGTTTTCAGGGTTAGCCTGCAGAGAGTCATCTACAAATTCGATGTCTTCTACAACATCATTAGACATCTTTTTTACTGCAAGCCCTGTTACAGTTATAAGGACAATGCTAAGGAAAATAACTACTATAATTTCCATTTGTTTACGCTTGTCTGATTTAAAATAATAATTCATGATATTTATATTTAATTTAAAAATTTATTAAATTGTCTTCGTCTAATCCACACAGATGTTCCCATTCCGGAAGAGTCCATCCAGACATGATAAATTCTCTATCATCTGCATCCATTTTTGGAAATGCAACTTGTATAAGCATCCCTCTTTTCCAATTTGTATAACTTTCAGAGTCTACAATAATTTCATTCATTGCGCCAGTAATTTGACATTCTCTGAAGATGTGTGTTTGCCCGTTGTCTGCATGATAGACTTCAG
>Ga0233413_10000915_pt1 | contig 13508 bp, 31 predicted proteins | sample Na_anoxic_6_MG_FD_189019 | JGI IMG/M metagenome (GOLD analysis project Ga0233413, IMG submission 189019) | Seawater microbial communities from Saanich Inlet, British Columbia, Canada - Na_anoxic_6_MG | ecosystem: Environmental > Aquatic > Marine > Inlet | place: Canada: British Columbia... | reverse complement strand
ACATTGTACAGTCAAGGCACTTGTTTCCCTGCTTGCTTGACGGACACTTGAATCCCTTGTAGGAATCAAATTCTTTTTTTGACAGTACCACTGTTGTACCGATTGGTCGTTTAACGTTAGGGTATGATGATAATTCTTTTGCCAGTTCCAATGGTGGCTCTCCGTCAACCATTTCTGATGATAGCCATATCTTCAAGTTCTCTGGGATTTCATATCCCTCCTCAACTGTTTGCTGTACGATATGTTTCTCATGGGTAGGTAGCCAGAATTTAAATTTTGGAAGTTCCTTTGCAACCTTGATTATCTGCAACAGCATGTACTGGTCTTGGAGGTCTCCTGAATCAAACCAACGAAAGTTCTTTGACGGTTCAGTTGTACGAATCAGAAATGTGATTGCTTCCAGCCAGTGTTCCTGTTCTTGCCATGCGACAAATCTTTGATCAAGACAGTCCTTGACGTTTTGATATATGTAGTTGCCATGTTTTGCATAACAATGTTCACAAATAGAACCCTTAATCGCAGACAGCAACGAACCAGTATGGCAAGCCCATGTAGGAATACTCCAAGACTGCATACCTAACTTTGATGTTTGGGATAGTCCGTTTTTATCAAACCAGCCGTTTCGCAATATGCGATTGGCATCTGGAACTGATAACTCGTTGTAGAACTCTCTGTTGAAAGCAACTACTAATTTTAGAAAACTCATTTATCAAAATTTTCGGTAATTTCTTTTACCAATTTTATTGCTGTCTTATAATCAAATCTGTCAACAGCATATAGATTCCAAATAAGGGATGTTATTTCTGACTTGGTTATGTTTTCAGGATGTAGTAAATCTATGTTCATTTTAAATACACTTTATTTGTTTTAGAAAAAAAAATTAGATGTCTTGAATATAGACTTCTAATATCAGTTTGGCTCCACATTGTTTTTCTTGTTTTATGGAGTTGCCATATTTCATGACAATCTTACAGCCCTCCAATTCAAAACTGTCTGTCTCGTACTCGATTCCTTTTCGTACATCCCAGACGACAAGTCGGTTTGGTTCTTCCAATGTTTTCTTGTACCGAAGTCGGTAGGCAAGAATCCATCTGTGTGATGCTTTCATCATTTTATTGTAAATAAAACTCCATTCCAATTTTTTCAATATTTTTTTCATAACATTTTTCACAAATATGAAATACTGTAAATCCATCTGTGAATGTCATATCTGCTGGTTTTTTACACTCAAAACATTTCAATTTACCAAGTACCCACACTCTGGACATTCTGCTTCAAACTCATCCTCTCCAGTTTGAGAGACTGTCATGTAGATGTCGCAGAATTTACATTTGATCATTTTGATTCCCCACAATCCATTAATTCTGTAATTATTTTTTCCCAATCATCACGATTAAAATTCCATCGTTTTGTATCTGGGTCTATGTTATCTAAACCGACTTTTATCAAAACATCGGATCTTTCTAACCAACTCATATTGTTCCATGCAATACCAGCATTGGTTTCATTAAGTGTTTTAAAATAGCCGTGAGGATCAGAATCAAAAATCATCTTAATTTCAATTCTCCTTTGTCATACTGTTCAACAATGTCTTCCAATGTACTTATTGCACTGTCATAGTCAAAGTCAACCATTTCAAAATCATGGTAATACTCTCCATCTTTTTCTGCCCTAACGGAAAACCAGTTATTGTTTCTCCATTCAACATTATCGTTTTCATCTGACAGATCAGCATCTGTAAGATAGTCAAAGTTGTCCTCTCCAAATCTTCTGTCATTGTCATACTCGGTATCTCCAATGGTCAGTCTGACTTCTCCAACAGGATATGATGTGAACACAGTTCCATCCTTTGCAGTTGCTATTGCAATCGGATCATAATAGAAAAATGAATCTGTTCTGTTTGGTTGTTTTTCAGTTATTATTTTCAATTTAATTCCTCCAATCTTTTCAATGCATGTGTATGCTGATGTTGTAACGCTGAACGCAAGTCAGGACAAATTCTGTGACAGCCTTGACAATAGTAATTCTCAAAGTCGCCTTTGATGATAAATGGGATCATTGTTACATATGATTAATGATATACTCTACGATATCATCATCATTTTTCAAAGTCTTCTCTACTGCAATTTTAAATGATATGTCTATGTTTCTCAAATCCATTGCACCTTTCCCTCAGTTGTGTTACGCTTTTCCATTTTACAATTTGTATGCCATCGTTCGTGTGTTTGTTTAATAATACCCATAATCTTAATGCTCTTCTCGTTGAATTGTATTCCACAGAGATTACATTCTATCATTTTTTTAGCCATTCCCATTCGGGTCGTTCTTGTTCTTCATCCATAATAGGATTAGATTTGTTTGTACTATTTGAAATTAAAATTTTGTTTAGTCATTTTATTCCTCTTTATATTTTGAACAGTTACATTTTTTGTAACTCAATCCCTCATTGTATGCACATTCACTTGATCTACAATCTTCTTCGAGTTGACCACAATTCATACAATGTTCAGTCATTTTTCCACCTCAAAACTATACATATTTTCGTCACATTCTATACAATAGTATGGATATTCATTATTTGTTATTACTCCATGTTTTTCATGGTAAACAATAGTACCACACCTTTTACACATTTTATCAGATAAATCCAATATTGTGTAACCTTGCTTTAATGCGTATTCAGTCATTTTCCCAAACCTGTTTCAAATATTTCTGCATCGTCAAACACTATGGGTGTTGCAAGAATAGTGTCACTGTAACTTTGACCTTTTGTTATGATCATGGTAGTTTGCATGTGCCACTGTGCTATGTGGTCTTTCCAGTGCTCAAGGCAAGAAGTACAGTATGTCTCCTCACGGTATACGTCAATCTCTTTTCTGTTTAAGATATGTTCACACTTTAATTCAGAGTCAGGTTCCTCGTCATTTTCATAGTAGTCAATGTATCCCTTGCATCTTTGCTGGCACATTGGTATTCCGACTACGGCTCCATTCTCTATTGCTACAAACTTTGCATCTGACATTGCTATGTTGCAGTGATCACATACAAAGCAGTCCTTTGGAAATACTGTTCTAGTCATACACATCCTTTATCCATTGTCGTATCTTGTCCATCATGTCCATATGCTCCCATACATAGTCCAGAATAATATCTTTATCCATCTTGTCCAGTACGGCATAGTCGATGTCGTGCTGTGGCGTGTAGTTTTCTCCACCCATTATGGTATGACTCCTGTTCCGTCACACTCTTGACATTGTTCAACTTCTATGTATTCATTTTTGTCACAAAAAGCGAGATCATCTGTAATGTATGAACCTTTACCGTCACATTGTTGGCAATATTCATTTTTAATAACGTTGACTCTCCATCTTCTGCCGTCTACCAAGACGAATCCGACAGCAAGCTCATCGTCAAGCCATTCCAGTTGTTGTATTTCAGTTTCTACAGTCATTGTTTTTCATACTCCTTACCTGACCAATTATGGATTATACCTATCCATTGGTTTGCACATATGTGGCAATCCCAATCATCATCGTTGTACATAGCTTCCATTAATTGATCTGCAATTTGGATATTATTTTCAGTCATTTCGATACTCCTCAATCTTTAACCTCACGTCATTTTACCATCCTATCCCAAACGACTTTTTTTTCTTGTACTTTCTTTTAGGCTTGTAACTGGATTTCTCTTCCCTGTCCTTTCTGTTTGCTTCATCCAAGATTGATATGAGTTTGTCAACCCTTGACTGCTGAGGTTTGGGTTTCGTATACTTGCGTTTTGGTTTTGCTTTAATTCCTAGTCCGAACAATCTTCTTCCTCCTCTGGATCAAAGTACAATCCACCACCATTATTTTCAACCCATTCGTTTATTACAACTTCATCCTCAAGAAATTCTTTATTGTCTTTCAATATCTTTTCAAGTGGTTCGTAGTCAATTCCGTTTTGTCCGAATATGTCTATGCTTACAATGTTATTTGATTCTGTTTTAAAAACAACATCTGATCCATATGCTGTGTTGATTGCATAAATTATATGACTGGTCAAACCGTATTCCTTAAAGTAGATATATCCTGATGCTCTAACTGCTATGCTCAATCTTCATCCTCCTTAATTCTAGTGTATCCTACTCTTTTACAATTTTTATAATCTGTAACGACATCGTAGATGTCAGAAAAAGTAGAATAGATTCTAACTTTGTTATTTTTCATTCCATACTCTACTAGTCTATACCAATTGTCTTCAACGTGCTTAAAAAAATCAGACATTAATTTGGATTCATTAAATCTCTTATCCTTGCGTGTAAACTCTAGCATGATGTTTTGTTTATTCAAACTTTAACCTCCAATAATATTCCGTCTCCATCAAACTGGAATTGTTTTCCATATCCAAGAGTCTCCTGACATAACATTTTGGCATCTTCCCATTCGATATCTCCGTCACTTTGTACTCTGATAGGTAGGTGTTTTGCACCAATTATCAATGCACAGCACACTGCAATGTCGTATGGCTTTCGTGCCGTCTTGCAACATGTGAAAGCAAGTGACTCATTTTTGTTATGTTCATATGCAAATGCAGACTCTACTCTCTCAAAACAGAACGTCTCATGCGAGTAGTCGTCTATGCCGTTAAAGAAAATTATCTCATCATCAACTCTTAGTTTCTGATCAGTTGTCTTGTCTAACAGTATCTCAAAGTGTGGAAGAATAGTTTTGAAATCATCTGTAAATTTCTTCCATAACTCTGGCGAGAATTTCTTTGGCTTGTAGCAGTAATGTGTGTATCCCATTAGTTTAATTTCTCCTTTAGTAATTTTTTTTCTAGTGTTTTGCTTGGATAGTAGATGGCACAGTCAAGACAAAAATAAACCCCATCTATTCGGGCTAGTTTTGAAGCCTTTCGGGTATTGTTCCCGTTACATTTTTTACATTTTATTCCCATTTTAAATTCACTTTATTTGTTTAGAAAAAAAAATCATACCCCATAGTCCGATTTTTGGACTGGGGATAGGTATTCAGCACATCCAAGTGCGATGAGTTTTGGGTCTTGCAAAAGGTTGACAAAGTCGTTTGACTCGTTGAAACTCTTGTTCATTCCAACTGCCATTGCAAATGCTTTGCATGTTCTAACGTGCAGACACGTTCCACATTCTACTGGGTATTGTTTTACCTCTGGCTGAGGTGCGACATCTTGTGTGTCACTCATTGTGCAAATATCCTGTCAACTTCTCGGTAGTGGTTCATTGTGGAGTTGAATCCGAGACTACCGTGTGACAGATAATCTGTCAATGCATTGAATCCCTCCCACTGGGTGGTGGATTCTTTTGTCAACTCTGCTTCAAAGTAGGTGGTTCCATTCTCTCTTGTCTTCTCTTTGACATCCATAAAGTCAAACTTTGCAAGAGATGTTTTTGGCATGGTGTCAGCGATTCTTTGTGCATGAAACTGTGTCATTTTGACTTCGTGCATTTCACTGTATCGTGTCTTTAGCACTTCAAGTGATGATAGTATTCTCACAATGTTTTCATTTATGAGTTCATCTGTAAGTCGTTTTGTGTGACGTACATTTCGCATTGCCTTGTTAAATGCTTTAGCATCTTCCTTGACAAATCTCTCTCCATTACGGAGATTGTCTTGTGCTATTACACTTGGTATGGTTCTGTCGGACACATTTCCTACCAGTTCTGTATTGCCGTCAGCTAACACTTGCTGTGTTGCGACATGGAACATTGAGTTTGTACAGTACCCTCTGTAGTGGTACGGCATGATACTAAATCCTCTTGACAGGTCAATTGAGTTTCCAATTGAGATGCCCATTTTGATGGGTCGCCCATCGCCTGTTGGATCAAACTCCTCATCCAAGACATATCTTGTAAACATTGTAGTTCCTGATGGAAATACACTTGTCTTTTTTGAGGATATCATGTTGCCGTTTTGGTTACACCATTTTGCGTTGTTGTTCACAGACATATCTGGAACAAGCCCGTACTCTGGATGTTCTTTCATTATCTTCTCAACTGTATTTATTACCTGTTCGTTTGGCAACAATACATACTGTTTTGAACATGTGTTTACAAACTGATTCTTGTAGACGATATGTCTTTTACCAGTTGGCAATCCATTAAGGTGTACATCATGTTGTTGTACACCATATTCATCCCAGTCCTTATACAAGGTTGTTGAGAATCCTTGCTGAGCAACCTCTTGTCTAGGGGTTGTCCAAGCATTTTGAAATTCTTTGTTTTCCATGATTATCTATATTATTTGTAATAGAATAAAAAATTAAATTAACACAACTTATACCAATTCATTTCTTGGCAGTTGTCTTTGTACCTGTGGGAAAAATATCTTTTCCAGTACTGCCTTTTCACAATTTGCTTTGATAAAGTCCTGAAACTCTAAAAACAATGCATCTGGGTTTTGTGCATCTGATTCGAACTCCATGTATCCCATGATTGGGGTGTTTTGTGTTAGAATTTGTCTGTCGTCAGGGTCTCCTGATTCGGGTTCCTCTTCTGTGAGGAAATGTATTGTGTATTTTCTATTCATACTCTTCAAATCCCCTGTAAAAATTCACTTGTATCTTTCCAATGTTTGGGTTGTCCTCGTTTGGAATCGCATGTATAGAATCAACTCTTAGGTCGTTTTCTTTTGAAGCGTAGTACAGTTCATCAAATGATATGAACTTGTTGTTGAATACAACCTGTATAAATTTCCAAGGTTTTATTTCATGTGCATATTCAACCTTTGCACCGTTCATATATCGTTCCAGATTTTCTGTATCAAAAGGTACAGGCTCATATCCTTTACCCCATATGGATCTTGTTGGTTTTTCGTATTCACTCATTATTATTCACATTATTTGTAATAGGATAAAAAATTAAATTAACTTTTTTTCATAATATTTGATTTTCTTTTGGTATGTTTTCTTTCTTGTTGTCAATGACTTGATCTTTGTATCTGCCTTTGCCTGCAACTGTTTGAAGTGCTTGATCTTTTTTTCAATTATTATGTTTTTAGTATTGATTGCCTTTTTGGCTTCTGCTCTTTTTTCTTTTGCTTCGGCTCTTCTACCTAGAACCTCACTTTGACGTTCGCAAGCCTTGTTGCAATTTTTCAAACACCAAGACTTTGCTGTGTTTCTTTTTACAAACGACATTTTCTTTGTTGTCGTAAAGTAATACGAAGTCTTTTTGAATTTACCTTTCTTTCTTTTGGCTATTCTACAATGGAACTTTCCATCGTCTTGTCTATGGGTTGTCCACAGGTATCTGTGACCATAACGGTCTACATAGTAGTTTTCTCTTTTTTGTAGATACTCATCTCTGTTTTCTTTAATGCTGAGCATTTTGTCAAATGCTTCGAGGTTGTCTCGTTTTATTTTTTCATCATGTGGATTCATTATTGCAACTTCCTAAACTTTCTCTATGCTGTTTGCATAGATAGATAATTTTTTCATTTTTTAAATATGTTTTTTTTACAGTGTATGAATTTTTACACCATGCCACTTCGCACATTGTTAACGGTTTTTTTATGTTTCTGTGTGATACCATTTTTTCTCGGTCGCCATATTTTGTTTGAGGGTCTTTTGGTTCGTGCATAATTATTCATATTATTTGTAATAGTAAAAAAGATTATGATGAGATGTTTCCTTTCTCATCACAAAAGCCTACCCATGTAAACTGCATGCAGTTACAATGGGTGCAACTGCCGTGACCTTTTTCAAGTCTTGGCAGATGTTGTTCTCTTGGAGAGTGACCACCAAAGTGACCACAACTACACATTTCGTATTCGGTATTCATTATCTTAATCTCTTGTCCATATTCCTAATGTTTTGAAATGTTCTACAAATCTAGCACCACAATCATTACATTCCATTTCTTGTGATATGTCGTATCCGTGATTGGTGGTAAAGTCTCCGTAGCCAATATAATTACTACCACACTCAAAACATTTGTTCAGTGCTGAACTTGGCAATTTTTTAGATTTAGTCAATTTTCTTTCTCCACAATTCTACTATGTATTAAATCCCTCATGTAACCACAAAGTGAACATGTTTGTGAGAGAGTTAACTTGTCATAATTTATGTAGACATCTTCAGAATCATAGTCTATGTGTTCGCATATGCTCGATTCTTTTAACCACATTTCAAGATAGTCAAACTCGTCAAACCCATCCTCCGTCAAATCACATCCTGAACTTTCTGCATAATCACGCAACTCTCGTCTTAATTCTTTTTTTGTGTATCCAGTCCATCCTTTAGGATCTCTCATTATTTTTCTTTCAAACTTTGCAAATCTTTCATCATCCATATAATTTGAATCTTCATAATCAAATTCAAAATGATGTATTCCTTTTTCATCACAATCATCACATTCCCAAGTTACCTGTTCGCCATCTACTTGATCAGAATCTTTACAGCTCTCATAATCATACTCAATGCATATGTGTGTACAATTCTGTTTTGTTTTGTCAGTCAATTTCATCCTCAAACTTGTATCCTAGTTCTGCACATTTTTCAATTACAGAGTCCATCATCTGATCCATGAATCCACCCTCTTTCCAAATTTCCCTGACCATTGTATCGGATTCAGAGTCGTCATAGTAATCGTGTTCTGCTTCTCTTTCGTATTCCTCGACCATCTTCTCTACCATGTCTTCGATCTTTGAGGTATCAATTCCGTATGATGCTATGTGTTGGAGTTGTGAGTTTTTTCCATATTCGTGGTCGTTGTTTTGATATGCATCGCACCCCATGTTACCCCCACCGTTGTTGTAGATTTCATAGTATACGTTAGCACTGCATCTGTAAAGCTCTACTGCGACATTCTCGGCATGTCCAGATGCTGGCACATCCTTTCGGATTTGCTGTGCTTGCTTTTCATATTTTCCGTTATTATTCCAGTAACTCAATTTGAATCCTCCATAACATTTCCCCATAAATCTTCTGCAAGGTTTTCCAGACAGTTTCTGTAGTACCATCCGTTCTCAGGGTTTTCATTTGCCATAGAGTCGGCATGTTTTTCCACGATGGACTCCCAAGACTTTGGGTAGATTGTTTCGTCAGTCATTTTAACACCCGTGAATCCCAGTTGGGAAAATCCAACTTGTTCATGTATTCAAGTAGTTGTACGCTTTTGAATCCCAATCGTGAATAATTTTTAAATAAAAATCTGGCTTTCTGTTTTGTTGCATACACCATGAATTTTTCATCATGGGTGTTTACGAGTTGGTATTTGCCTGTTGAGTAATTTTCTTTAGGCATTTTTATTCTCCTTAAATTTTAACACCAAGTCATATTCATTTTCTTCAAAATCTACAAGGTCATAGTGGTCTTCTACCAATTCTGTAATTGTTCCCATTCGGTCTAGTTTGTTGATTTGATCTTCGTGATGGTACACTAATGACTTGTTAAATGATATCACAACATTTCTGTCATAGAATCTGGCATTTTTGATTACGCTGTCGCAGTTTGTATCATATAGATACTGGTTGATAGTTGCTATGTAATCATGACCACGGAATCTGGCATAGGTATCCCTGCTGTCATAATCAAATGATATTGCTGTCAAGACTTTGCATCCGTCTCCCAGTATTTTTCTATGGTTTGGTCGTCAGCAAATCTGCACATTGTTAACAGGTGTGGATCTGCATGTTTTTGGAATAGGTGTTTGATGTACTGCAATAGTTCTCCATAGGATTTGGCTTCTGAAAATATTTCCATTGATCCTGTAGATGGACATGCAGATAGAACTTTTCTATCTTCTGTTTGTCCTGATTCTGGCTCTTCTTGGGTAAGAAAAGTTATGCTGAACTTCGTCATAAGTGGAAATGTTAGTTGATTCATGTTTAGTAAAAAAAATGCCTATTCGGCAAGTTGTGGTACAACCATCTCTTGATTATAGGTAGCATCTTTCTCTATTGTAAGAGTGACTTCTTTACCGTCAAGTTCTGAGCCTTTGGTTGTGGAAAAGATTTTGCCTAATCGTGCAAGACTTGTCTTGTTTGGAATCCATGCATAAGTAACACCGTTACTTGTTACATCTATCCAGACTTTATTGGTCTTGGTTGATTTGCCAAAATCTTGAGTCATTACCTCTCTGATGTTGGACATAGTGGCTTTCAAAATACCAGTCAATTTTACATGACTGACTTTGAGAAAGTCATTTTGTTGTCCATCGCCAGTTGGCAAGTTGATTTCTGACATATTATTCATATTATTTGTAATAGTAAATAAAATTAATTTAACATATTTTATAATCAGGTGGTTTGGTAAATTTTGAGAGGTTGTCTCCGTCTACAAAGATTGCAATTTCTTTTCCTAGCATGTCAATCAGTTCAGATATTAACGGGTCTTTTTGGTACTGTGAAAGTTGACCAACACATTGTGCACATAATATTGCAGACTTGAAACAGTAAAATTGTGTTTGAGCAATTCTGTGTTCAATTATTAGTTTCTTGCAAATTGAGCAATGGTAAGGTTCGTCTTTAATCATTTTTTTTCCTCTTAGCGATGATGTCTCCGATTTGGATACTGACAATTATTCCAAACAACGGAAAGATTGATCTTCCCATTTTCTCATCTATACTATCAGTCAAGGGCAAGCCGTCTCCATGAAATGCTGATAAAAGGAATACGACTTGCCACAAAACATCTTTAATGTAAATGCAGTTTGAATTGGCTTCAATGTCTTCGTATGCACTTGGACAGTCATAATTCCATTCTGCTACTGGGTAGACAATTACAAAAATTAACAATCCAATTAGTACAAAAATTAGTCGATTCAGGTTTGTGTACACTCCCCGTCTTTCGACTAATTGTGGTTTATCGTTATTCATTTTACCATTCCTCAAAGTCTATCGTAAAGACCAGTTTGCAGTTGTAACATTTGTGCTGATGTGTTGCTTTGATGTCAGCCATAAGGTGTGTGCAACGAGGACAAAAGGTGTCTTCGTACTCACGTTCCTGTTTTGCAAACAATGTGTTTTGGATCGTCATGATAGTATTTTAAATTAAAATTACTGGCGTAGGGGGAGAGTTTATCCAGTATTCACTTTGATTGATTTCTATGTACCTATGCGTTAAGACAATCAATCTCTGTCTACAAATTATTGTAAGTACTGGCGTAGAGGAGAATATCCAGTTTTCTGATGTCCGACATTGAGTTGACCATTTTCAGGATATCAGCCGTGACAAGCCGATCTCAACTCTTTTAGACATCACTACAAATTATTGTAATTACTGGCGTAGGGAGATTTTATCCAGCGTTTCGTTGCAGGCTTCAACACTGCAATCACTACGATTAATTCAGATTATTTGTTAAGGAAAAAAGAACTAATCATCTTGTAAGATTTTCTTTAAGAGTTCTATTTCAGTATCTATTAATCGTTCTTCATCTTCATATGCATTATAATCATAAACATCATCATCACATGGTTTGTTTTTTACTAGTTCATGCATTTCATTCTGTTTGTCTTGTAACAGTGAAAGGATTCTAAGTTGATTCATCATTTTAATTCAAATTATTTGTTAAGGGAAAAAGAGAACAAAAACCAATTAACATTAATCTTTGTTCTAGTTCGATGAGTCGTGGCGATACATCTGACTTGTTAAAATCAGTCATTATTTTTCTCATGTCGTAATCAAGCCAAACTTTGTTTTTGTCGTATCGACAGTTTTTACATGCTATAGTTGTTCTAGTCATTTTTAATTCGTATTATTTGTTAAAGTAAAAAAATAATGTTTATGGGTAGCATAAAAAAAAGGGTTAATTGGCTACCCTTTTGACGAATCTTGCAAAGGCTGATGGGAAGATGATTGACTCATCAGCATACTTTCCAAGTCTACCTTTTGATAATTCTTTCATCTCTTCAAGCAATGTCATGTTCCAAGGTTCGTACTTTGCACGAAGATCTCTTTCGTATTTGTTGGCTTTGTTTGATTTTGTGAACAATCTTGGATAGTAGTCCATTCTTGGAACTTTACCTGTATTCTCATTTTGTGGAGTAATCTCTTCAGATACAAATTCAACCACATCTTTTGTTTCAAATATTGGTGCTAGTGTATCTTTGACAGGTACGTTGTCTAAGAGTATTTTCAAACATGCAACATCATCATCTTGAACTGGTTTTAATGTTTCAATCCAGAGTTTGAAGATCATATTTCGTGGAATATGTGGCATATCTTTGATGAATAGTCCTGATGGAAGCATACCTTTCTGTACTAATCTATCAGCAACTCTTACTGCACAATTCCAACTGTTGACTGCACCATCTTTTTTTGGTATGATGATTACATCGTCTTTTCTGGAATTATGGAAGAATACACAATCCGTTCTTTCAACGCCTGTGTCATTGTTTTCTTTAGGGAATACAACTGATTCATATTCATGAGCAGTCAAAGATTCAACAATTCTTAGATTTCTTAACAATGTATTGAAACCTGTGTTTGTCTTGAATTTTCTGATTACACCTGTGATACATTTACCCCAGTTATCTGTTTCAACTTCAACTTTTGTCAAGACAATATGTAGTTGATTTTCTGGAATCACATGAACAGATTTTCCATCTACCATTAGATGATATTCAATTTTCATGTCTTCCATACCTTTTTGGGTAAAGTTTCTTTCAACATGCTCATCTTGAATTGCAACTGCATCTCTTAGATGTTTGTCAGACATATTTAGACTGATTTTACTACGCTTTAGTGGAGTTACATCTGTATCAATTTTCATTGATCTTAGATTACATTTGTCACAAGTTATCCAAGTTGTATGAGATGTGTTTTCATATTCGTAGTATGAGTAATCTTTACTGTGAACATTCTCATCAGTACCTAATTTCAAACCAGCTTCAACTGTTACTGTGTCTATATATTGACGATTTTCATCATCAATATCGCCATTCCAATCAAAGTCAAGGTTTTGATCAGTTTGAATACTGTCTATATGTCTAGAAGTAGTGACTTCAGTCTCTTCTAGCTTTTGTAATTTCTTTGAATCCATACAAGAGCAGTGTTTACAACCTCGAACAAATGCACGGTGTTCATTTACACAGCCACATGCACGGCATACAAAGGTTGGTGCTGACTCATGAGAATCAAATACACTCACATGACTATCATGTTGAACCTGTGGTGGTACTGCAAACTGCAACCCTATTTGGATTGTTTCGCCATCTGTAGCACCAAGACGGTTCTTTCTCTGGACATTTTCACGTTGAAGCTTGTGTCCATTGATACCGTGAGTGGTAGATGTGTTATCTGTAGTTAACATTTCTACCTTATTTGAAGAGGTAAGAAAAGCACCATTTCCACTGACGGAGTCTTGTGAATTATTGCTATCTGTATTTTCAGACATTTCTACCTCATTTGAAAGGGCAAGAAAAGCACCACTTCCACTGACGGAGTCTTTAGGTGTATTGAGAACTTCATTCAATATACCTGATTTGTTGACCAAAGAAACATGGGTCAAAGGAGTAATTTTGAAGAAAATCCCGTTAGGGATTTTCTTC
>Ga0233413_10000914_pt1 | contig 13510 bp, 11 predicted proteins | sample Na_anoxic_6_MG_FD_189019 | JGI IMG/M metagenome (GOLD analysis project Ga0233413, IMG submission 189019) | Seawater microbial communities from Saanich Inlet, British Columbia, Canada - Na_anoxic_6_MG | ecosystem: Environmental > Aquatic > Marine > Inlet | place: Canada: British Columbia... | reverse complement strand
CAGGATTGTGTGGAGGTAGTAGAAACCCACAGTGAGATGGTGAGTAAAATAAAAGGGGAGATAAGAGAAGGTGATCTGGTCTTTATCAAGGGCTCTCGAAAAATGGCGCTTGATAAAGTTGTTGAAGGCCTTAACCGTAAGATAACAGAGGATAATTGATCCGTGTTTTATAAACTGATTTACCTGTTTTCTACAGATTATTCCTGGTTGAACGTTTTTCGGTATATCACGTTCAGGACTATCCTCTCGACATTAACGGGTCTGATGATCTGTTTTGTTTTTGGTGTTTGGGTCATAAACAAATTATCGGCCATGCAAGTGCGCCAATACATTCGAAACGATGGTCCCCCTAATCACAAATCCAAAAAAGGAACCCCAACCATGGGAGGGATTCTGATCTTACCGGCAATTATCATTGCCACTGTCTTTTGGGCAGATCCCGGGAACATTTATGTCTGGGTTATGGTATTTGTCATCCTGTCGTTTGGAAGTATTGGTTTTGTGGATGATTATCTGAAAATAGTCAGGAAAAACAGCCATGGTCTGAGCATTTTATCAAAGTTGGGCCTGCAATTTGTGGCGGCACTTATTGCAGGCCTTGTGCTCTATTTTTCTCCAGGCTTTGATTCACACTTGAATCTGCCTTTTTTTAAAAGTGTTGCGCCCGACTTAGGCTATAGTTATATCCTGTTTATTATTTTCATCATCGTTGGTACCTCTAATGCAGTTAATCTGACAGATGGTCTGGATGGGCTTGCTATCAGTCCGCTTATTGTTGCTTTCGGCACTTACTTTGTTTTCGGATATCTTTCCGGACACGCAAAAATTGCTTCTTATTTGCAGATTCCTTATGTCTCAGGGTCCGGAGAGGTCGTGGTGCTTTGCGGTGCAGTGGTAGGCGCAGGTCTCGGATTCTTATGGTTCAATACATATCCGGCTGAGATTTTTATGGGCGATGTCGGTTCTTTGCCACTTGGCGCTGTTTTAGGGACGGTTGCAATTATCACCAAACAGGAAATAGTGCTGGTCCTTGTCGGCGGCCTATTCGTTTTTGAGGCCCTCTCTGTAATTTTTCAGGTAGCATATTTTAAATTGACAGGGGGGCAAAGGATTTTCCGAATGGCACCTATTCACCATCATTTTGAATTAAAGGGGTGGCCTGAACCAAAGGTGATCGTTCGATTTTGGATTATTGCAATAATTCTGGCCCTTTTTGCTTTCAGTACATTAAAACTAAGATAGCGAAATGAGAAGTTTTAAAAAAAAGAAAGTAGTGGTGGTTGGCCTTGGGGTATCCGGGCTCTGGTTGGCTCGTTGGTTGGCAGGGCAGGGCGCTGATGTAACCGTCAGCGAAAAGAAACCTGAAAACGATCTTGATCCTGATATATGTGCTGATATTCGTAAACTTGGTTCTAAACTGGAGACCGGGGGGCATAGGAAAGATAGTTTATTAAATGCGGAAATGGTCATAGTCAGTCCCGGAGTTCCTCATGATATGGAACCTCTTAATGCGGCATTGAAAAAAGGCATCCCCGTGACTGGTGAGTTTGAATTTGCAAGCCGTATAATTGATACGCCCGTGATTGCCGTGACAGGAACAAATGGGAAATCCACCGTCGTAGCATTTTTAGGGAATGTACTTGAAAATGCAGGACTGAAGGTTTTTGTGGGTGGCAATATCGGGACGCCAATGATGGTATATGCCGCAGGAGAAAGAAAGGCGGATTATGTAGTGGCCGAGGTAAGTAGTTTTCAGTTAGATACCATGGAGACTTTTTGCCCATATATATCAATGATTCTAAATCTTTCTCCTGACCACCTGGACCGTTATGCTGATTATGAATCTTATGTCCAGTCCAAATTGAGGATTTTCAGAAATCAGGGTCCGGGGCAATATCTCGTATTGAACGATGATGATAAAATACTGTCTTCAATAAGTCCTGCTTCGGGAGTTTCCGTATTGCGTTACGGGATTCGTAAAAAGGAGGGCCGGCATGCCTTTTTGGAAACAAAAAAAGTCCAGGCAAGCCTGAATGGTAAAGATCCCGTTTATTTTTCTTTGGAGTCGATCAAACTTCATGGAGAACACAATCGAGAGAATATTTTAGGCGCTGTTCTTGTGTGCCTGACGCTTGGCATTGAGCCGGATGTAATACAAAAATCCATCGATGATTTCAAAGGGCTTCCGAGCAGGCTTGAGCAAGTGGCTGAAGTAGATGGAGTGATGTTTTACAATGATTCCAAGGCCACTAACATTGCCGCCGCTGTCAAGGCTGTAAAGAGTTTTGACCAGCCCCTGATTCTTATTTCGGGAGGTCGGCATAAGGGAGCTGATTATGCTCCACTGGTCAAGGCTGCTGAAGGAAAGGTGAAATGTGCTGTTTTATTAGGAGAGGCAAAGCAGTTACTGGCTGCCTCTTTTGAAGGTGTTTTTCCCTTTTCAATGGCCAAAGATATGGAAGAAGCCGTGTCCATGTCCTTTTCGTTTGCAAATCGGGGAGATGTTGTGTTGTTGGCCCCTGCGTGTTCCAGCTTTGATATGTTCTCAAACTTTTTAGAAAGGGGCAAGGTATTTAGGGACGCTGTTGAGAGGCTTGGTTATGGCTGAGAAAAAATCAGTGGCTCAGGGATATGATTATATGATTCTTATCCCGGTCATTTTCCTGATCGGGTTGGGATTAGTAGTCGTCTACAGTGCAAGCACTAATTTGGCGGCACACCGCCTGGGGGACAGCTATTTCTTTCTCAAGAAGCAGGCCCTGTTTTGCGTTATCGGGATTGCTCTTATGGTACTGGCAAAAAATATTCCATACACATTGTACTCAAAACTGGTCTATCCTTTGCTGCTGGTCAGCTCTTGTCTCTTGATTATGCTGTTTATTCCGGGCTTTGGGCACAATGCAGGCGGTGCCAGCCGGTGGCTCAGATGGCATGGGATTTCTTTTCAGCCCTCTGAGTTTGCAAAATTTTCCTTGGCTGTTTATATGGCTTACTCCATGTCCAAGAAAGGATTAAAAATGGAGTCATTTTCCAGGGGGCTCTTACCTCATTTAATAGTTGCGGGAATTTTTATGTGTCTAATTGTCCGCCAACCGGATCTTGGGACTGCAGTGATTATCGGCTGCTGGCTACTGATAGTTCTTTTTGTCGGGGGGGCCAGGTTTCTACAGCTTTTTGGAATTGTTATTGTTTCTATTCCGATTGTTTTATGGCTTGTGTATCAGGCTAATTACAGGCTCGAGAGATGGTGGGCTTTCATTAACCCCTGGGAAGACCCGAGAGGAATCGGTTATCAGATAATACACTCTTTCCTGGCCTTTGGATCAGGTGGAATCTTTGGGGTAGGACTTGGGAATAGCAAACAAAAACTGTTCTACCTGCCGGAGGCCCATACTGACTTTGCCCTCTCTATTGTTGGTGAGGAATTGGGACTTCTGGGCGTGACTGCTATCATAATTTTGTTCGGTATATTGATTATAAGGGGAATAAAGGTGTCCCTTGATGCCAAAGATCACTTCAGTAGCTATCTGGCCTTTGGTTTGACCTGTCTGATCGGGCTTCAGGTTTTGGTCAATATGGGTGTGGTTATGGGTTTGCTCCCTACCAAAGGGCTGACTCTACCATTTATCAGTTATGGGGGATCATCCTTGGTTATTAATCTTTTGACCATAGGAGTCCTGCTGAATATTTCTTCGAGGACATAATCGAATGCGGAAGGAGGACAATAATCCGGATTCCGAGTTTCGTTGTTTGATAGCCGGCGGTGGCACTGGAGGACATCTTTTTCCAGGTATTGCAATTGCAAATGAACTCAAAAGGAGATTTAAGAAGGGGGAAATCCTTTTTGTAGCAGGACTTCAAAGGAAAGAGTCAGAGATATTATCTCATTATGGGTACAAAGTAATATCCATTGATGTGGAAGGGCTCAAAGGGCGTGGATGGAAAAAGGGGTTTATTGTGCTGGCTAAATTACCAAAAAGTTTATTCCAATCGGCCTCCATAATCAAGGCGTTTTCCCCGGATCTTGTGCTTGGAATGGGGGGGTATTCTGCCGGCCCGGTCTGCCTCGCAGCAAAGTGTGCAGGGGTACCCACGGCAATACATGAACAGAATTCTTATCCTGGTCTCACAAACCGTTTGTTATCAAGATTTGTGGATCGTGTCTTTGTTTCCTTTGAGGAAAGTATGTCGTACTTTAAAAGCAAATTACCGGTTCTGACGGGTAATCCGGTTCGCGATGAGTTTTTTTCTGATTCCGATAAAAACCATAAGGATCGGGATAAATTTACTGTCCTGGTTGTAGGCGGCAGTCAGGGGGCTATGGCGATCAATAAGGCCTTTACAGATGCATTGATATATTTGAACGATAAGGGGAGGGAATTTGATGTAATTCACCAGACCGGAGAGAAGGATTATCAGCGAGTTATTGAGGATTACAGGGACAAAGGCCTTGAAGGTAAACCGGTTCCTTTTATTAAGGATATGGCCATGGCCTATCGCTTTGCCGATATAGTTGTAAGCAGGGCAGGAGCAACGACTATCTTTGAGTTGGCTGCCCTTGGCAAACCTTCTATTTTGATTCCCTATCCTCATGCAGCGAACCAGCATCAGGAAATTAATGCCCGCAGCCTGGTTCGAGCAGGAGGTGCGGAGATGATTAATCAAAGTGATTTGACCGGTGACGGTCTTGCGCAGACCTTAATGAAATATATGGATGACAGACCCATACTGGAAAAACTTGGTGAGAATGCAAAAAAAACAGGACGGTGCAATGCTGCAAATGTTATCGCCGATCAATTAGTGAAAATGATGAGATAACCATGAAATTCGGGAAGACAAAAAGTATTCACTTTATAGGTATCGGAGGAATCGGCATGAGTGGAATCGCCGAGCTTTTGATTAACCTTGGATACAAAGTCAGTGGTTCTGATTTGAAAGAAACAGCGGTAACGAAACATCTTGCTTCCCTTGGAGGACATATCTCTATCGGGCATAAGGGTGAGAATGTAAAAGGGTCTGACGTAGCAGTTTATTCCTCGGCTGTAGGACTTGATAATCCTGAGATCCTGGAAGCAAAAGAATATTACATCCCTGTTATTCCGAGGGCGGAAATGTTAGCGGAGTTGATGCGGATTAAATATGGGATTGCAATCGCCGGTGCTCATGGGAAGACTACTACCACATCCATGGTAGCTTCTATTCTAACGTGCGGACAGCTTGATCCAACTGTGGTTATTGGAGGAAGACTCGATATATGGGACGGATCCAACGCCAAACTGGGGCAAGGGGATATCCTGATTGCAGAAGCAGATGAAAGTGATGGATCCTTTCTCGCACTATCCCCGACAATTGCAGTGGTGACCAACATAGATTATGAACATATAGACTATTATGGGGGTATGGACGCGGTTCGTGCGACTTTCACCGATTTTATAAACAAAGTTCCCTTTTATGGGGTAGCAATACTTTGTTTGGACAATGAGGAAATCCAGGGAATTATCCCTCGTATTAAGAAAAGGTGTTTGACATATGGTTTGACATCACAGGCCGATTTAAGGGGCAGAGACCTGGAGAAAGAGGGTCTTGGGGTTAGTTTTGATGTCCTCTATCATAATCACCCCCTGGGCAGAATGGTCGTGGAGATGCCCGGGGAACACAACGTACTTAATGCCCTTGCAGCTATAGCGGTTGGCCTTGAACTGGATCTTGACATCACGTTAATAAAAAAAGGGCTCAAAAACCTGGGAGGATTGGCGAGAAGGTTTCAGATCAAGGGAGAGCGAGATGATGTTCTTATCCTTGACGATTATGGGCATCATCCAACTGAGATTGTTGCCACGCTAAAGGCGGTGAAGGAGTGCTGGCCTGAAAGGAGATTGATTGTGGCCTTTCAGCCCCACAGATATACCCGGATCAAAGAGTTGTATGATCGATTTGTTATTAGCTTTAATCAGGCCGATATTCTTGTTGTGACATCAATTTATTCCGCGGGAGAAAAGGCCATTAAAGGTGTGAATTCTGAAAGGCTGTTCCAGGGCATCAAAGAACACGGGCACAAGGAAGTGATCCATTGCCCTGAGGAGGAGGAAATAGTCCCTGCATTGTTATCACTCATAAAACCTGGAGATATCGTCGTGTCTCTTGGGGCGGGTAGTATCTATCGAGCAGGAGAACAGCTTTTAGAGAAGTTAAGCACAAAGAAATAGAGTATTTTCTATGGATAAAAACCAGAAACAAAGGCTGATCAAACTGGTCGGGGAGCAAGTTCAATTTGATTGTCTTATGGCACAATACACTACCTTTGGTGTGGGAGGGCATGTCGAGGCCATTTATGAGGCAAGCAATTTGGAAAACCTCCGACAGGTGATAGTGTATCTCAACAAAGAACACATTTCATATCTCGTGATTGGCAGGGGTAGTAATCTGCTGGTAAAGGATGATGGTCTTGAAGGAGTAGTCATCGTACTTCGTGAATCATTAGCATCCAAGCCTGCCAAGGTGGAGCAATTAGACAAACGGAAACATGATTTAACCTTTTTGATTAATGCCGGACTGCCAGTTGTTGATCTTTTGACTTATTGTCGTGATTCGGGATTGGGGGGGCTGGAATTCCTTGCAGGGATACCTGGAACGGTTGGTGGTGTGGTCGCCATGAATGCAGGGGCATTTGGAAAAGAGATTGAAGCGAGAATAAAGGAAATCCATGTGATGACGCTATTGGGTGATTTGATTATAAGAGATCGGTCTCAGCTCAAATTTTCATACAGGGGTCTTGAGATCGAAGAGGGAAGTATAATTACCCGGGTCTGCTTTAAATTGGATCAAGAGATTGAAGAAGTTGTGGCTAAGAATATTGCAGGTTACTTGAGAAGGAGAAAAGAAAATCAACCGCTGGAGTTTCCCAGCGCCGGTTCAGTGTTCAGAAATCCGCCTAATGATTATGCGGGTAAGCTAATTGAAAATGCAGGACTGAAAGGGAAGAGGATTGGGGGGGCCATGATTTCCCGAAAACATGCCAACTTTATTGTAAATACAGGTGGTGCCAAGGCGGAAGATATCATATCGCTTTTATATCTGGCACAAAAGAAGGTCCTGGAAAAAACGGGGATTGAACTTCAACCTGAAATACAAGTAGTCGGAAGATAAAAGTGCGTAAGGCAGGATTGAATCATGAAAAATGGGTCTATATTAAGTAATCAATTTGTCGGAAGAAAGAGGAGAGGTAATATTTCCCTGTTCTTTAGTGCATTAAACCGTCTTGGCACCTGTCTTTTAAAGATATCGCTCTTGTTTGCAGTAATAGGGATAATTAGCATCTCTTTTCTATACATGTATCATTATCTGCTTAAATCCCCTTATATGAGACTGGAAGAAGTAGATATGAGGGGAGCCGATGTAAAGATTAAAAATGAGCTTATCGAGATGTATAGCCTGAATGATAAACGTTCTATGGTAGCTCTCCATTTGAATGAGTTGAAGCAGAAAATGGAGAAGCATCCATGGGTCAGGTCAGTTAAATTGGAAAGGAAGTTTCCGAACACGCTGATTGTTCAGGTAGAAAAGGAAATCCCTTTGGCTTTAGCTGTGAGGGATAAGGTCTTCTACATGAATAAGTGGGGTGAGACCTTCAAAGAAGTTGATAAGTCGGAGGAGATGGATTTTCCTGTTATCACAGGTCTTCCCAAAAAAGAAGCAGATGTCAAGAAACAGTTGGAAATAGTAGCGTTCATCCTGAGAGTTTTGGAGTCAAAAGAAGGACAGTGGTCATTAAATGAGCTCTCGGAGGTTAGTGTAAAGAAGGATGGGGAATTTTCGCTTTATTATAAGCATCTCCCGGCAGAGATCAAATTGATGAAGGCCCCGCCGGCAATCACATGGTCTGCTTATGAAGGGAAATGGGCGGCAGATCTTTCAAATAGACTGGATGGCTTAAAAAAAATAGCGGATCATCTTAGACTGACAGGACGGAGCCAACAAGTAATTAGAATTGATTTAAATTTTGTGGATGGGGCCGTGGTTACCTTCGGGAAAGTTTAACAAAATTGGGGTATGAGGTAACGGAAATATGTCTGAAAAAATTATTGTAGGGCTTGATATTGGAACGACCAAAATTTGTGCTATAGTTGGTGAAGCCCGGCCGGAGGGAGTAGAGATCATAGGAATTGGAAGTCATCCGTCAGATGGTCTCAGAAAAGGGGTGGTTATTAATATTGAACATACTGTGAACTCAATTAAGGAGGCCATAGAAGAAGCGGAGACCATGGCCGGGTGTGAGATCAGCTCTGTGTATGCGGGTATTGCCGGTGGTCACATCAAGGGATTTAACAGCCACGGGGTGATCGGTCTCAAAGAAAAGGAGGTAACCAAAAAGGATATTGACCGTGTTATTGAGGCTGCAAGAGCTGTGGCTATCCCTATGGACCGTGAAGTCATTCATACTTTAGTGCAGGAGTTTATCGTAGATAACCAGGATGGAATATTAGATCCGTTGGGAATGTCCGGAGTTCGTTTAGAGGCAAAGATTCATATTGTTACAGGCGCGGTTACATCTGCCCAGAATATTATCAAGTGCGCTAATCGCGCCGGGCTGGATGTCCATGATATTATTTTAGAATCTTTAGCATCCAGTGAGGCGGTGCTTTCAAGGGAAGAACGAAATCTTGGAACAGCCCTAATAGACTTTGGAGGCGGGACAACCGATATAGCAGTGTTTTCGAGAGGCTCTATAAAGCATACTTCGATCTTGTCCCTGGGGGGAGAAAATTTAACATATGACATTGCCATCGGGCTCAGGACACCTAAGCTGGAAGCAGAAAAGATAAAGATCAAGTATGGATGCGGACTTTCTGCGTTGATTAACAAAGATGAAACAATAGAAGTGCCCGGCGTGGGGGGAAGGAAACCAAGGGTTTTATCACGACAGATCTTGGGGGAGATTCTGGAGCCTCGAGTTGAAGAGATATTTTATCTTATTTACCGGGAACTTATCAAATCAGGATACGAGGATATGATGAATTCGGGTGTGGTTGTAACCGGCGGTTCAGCAGAGCTGCCAGGAGTTCCTGAGATGGCGGAGCAGATATTCAATACGCCGTCGCGCGTGGGATATCCTCAAGGGATAAGCGGATTAGTGGAAATAGTTAATAAACCAATGTATGCAACTGCGGTTGGTCTTGTTCTATATGGGGCTAAAGCAAGTAAAGTAGGTAAAAAATTCAGGATAAGGGACAGTAATATATTTCACCGTGTCATGGATAGAATGAAAACCTGGTTTAAGGAAGTCATTTAACTTTGTTGAGTTTTCGCTCTGTTTTCCGTATCAGGTGTTTACAAAAACAAATATAAAGCACAAGGAGGGGAGTCATGAATTTCGAATTTGTGGATCAAAGAGAAAAATACAATGCTAAGATTAAGGTGATGGGAGTTGGAGGCGCGGGAGGTAATGCCATCAACAACATGATTAGTTCAAAACTAAGAGGTGTTGATTTTTTTGTGGCTAATACTGATTGCCAGGATCTTGAACGTTCTTTGTGTCCAAGTAAACTTCAAATTGGGCCGTCAATCACCATGGGGCTTGGTGCAGGGGCTGATCCTGAAATCGGCATGTCATCGGCTGAAGAGAGTATCAATGAAATCAGAGAAGCCCTTGATGAGTCTGATATGGTCTTTATCACGGCAGGGATGGGAGGCGGAACAGGAACCGGCGCTTCCCCTGTGATCGCCCGTGCGTGTAAAGAGAGCGGTGCACTGACTGTGGCCGTTGTAACCAAACCCTTTAATTTTGAAGGGGACATGCGGATGGGAAGGGCACTGGAAGGAATAGAAAAGCTTAAAAGCGAGGTAGACAGTCTGATTATTATTCCCAATGAACGTCTCAAGGCCCTGGGCAGTAAACATACTACATTTAAAGAACTTATTGTGCGAGCAGATGAAGTTCTTCTTCAGGCTGTTAGAGGAATCTCTGATCTTATAATAAGTGATGGTTTTATCAATTTAGATTTTGCTGATGTGAAAAATGTGATGGGGCGGATGGGTACTGCTATTATGGGCATGGGGAGAGCAACCGGAGAATCCAGGGCTTCGGAAGCTGCACAGATGGCCATCAATAGTCCGCTCCTTGAGAACATTTCCATTACTGATGCAAAAGGGCTTCTTATGAATATAACCGGGCCTTCTGATATGACCATGGATGAGATAGATGAGGCATCCAACTACATTAAAGGGGAAGTAAATGAGGATGCAGATATCTTTTGGGGTGTGGTCTTTAACGATAAGCTGGAAAATGAAATCCAGGTGACCGTTATTGCTACAGGGATAGACGCCGACAGTAATGATTATCGTATGAATTACAAACATTCATATAATAATGTCGTTTCACTCAAAAACAGGCCTAAAGTCAGAGATGTTACACCTGAAGATGCTAAAGACGCCTGGACGGTTAGAGAAGTTAGTGGAGACCGCCTTGATGTCCCTACATTCCAGCGCCAGCATAAAGGTGAAGGAATTATGACATCCGAGAACGAAGATGAGACCATAATAAGCAAGAAAACAGGTAAGAACAAGAGCGAAGGAAGAAAAGGGCTCCTCAGTAAGTTTTGTTTTACTGATAATCTTGATTACCCCACTTTTCTCAGGGCAAAAGCCGATTAATGTACTTGTGTTCAGAAGGTAGCCTAAGACATGCCTCATGATATTATCTCTCTTTATCGGGCCAAATTGGCCAGGGAAAAGGGAACCGTACGAAAAGACAGGGGAGGCAGGCTGTCTGTTGCCTTGATCTATCCCAACTATTATCGCCTGGGCATGTCAAACCTGGGTTTTCAGATTGTGTACGGGCTTTTTAATAAGAGGTCTGATGTCGTTGCAGAACGCATTTTCCTTCCTGACAGGCAGGAAAATTCCATCTATCTTTCTATATCGAAAGGACTGCTGTCACTCGAGTCGCAAACGCCCCTTCAGAATTTTGATCTTGCTGCTTTCTCTCTGTCATTTGAAAATGATTATCCAAATATCCTGAAGATATTGGAGCTTGGGAAAATCCCATTACTTACAGAAGAAAGATCTGACCCGTGTCCTTTTATCATGGCAGGGGGCATCACTACCTTTTTGAATCCTGAGCCGCTGGCCACTTTTATGGACTTCTTTTTGCTGGGAGAGGCAGAGGCTAACTTAAATGAATTTATTGATCTTTTTATAAATTTTAAATACCGATGTATCAAAAGAAGCGATGTGGCGTATAATCTGGCAAGAAATTTGCCTAATGTATATGTCCCTGCCCTTTACCGACCCGAATACCATAAAGATGGAACACTTAAATCCTTTTTACCAAAACAGGACCAGGTGCCTGCAAGGATTAAAGTAGCCCGTTCCCCCACGGGCGGATTCGTGGATGAATATGAACCCAGGTCAATGATTACGACACCAGACACTGAATTTGCCGACAAGATATTAATTGAAATTGGAAGGGGGTGCGGACGTTCATGCAGGTTTTGTGCCGGAGGCTATGTATATCGTCCTCCAAGACCTTATAAGGAATTAGATCTTCGCACCTCAATTGAAAAGGCCCTGGGAACCTGCGGCCAGGTGGGACTCCTGGCCTCCGCGGTATCTGATGTCCCATGGATAGAAGATTTGACTTCCCTTATCGTTAATAAGGGAGGTCGCTTTTCAGTGTCTTCCTTGAGGGCTGACAGTCTTACTCAAAAACTCCTTGAAAACATACGACAGGCAAAACAAAGAACAATAACAATAGCCCCTGAGGCTGGTTCTGAAAGGCTCAGAAGGGTAATTAACAAGCATCTTACAAAAAAGCAGATAGTAGAGGCGGTACAATTAATATCAAGGATAGAAGATCTTTCAATTAGATTATATTTCCTTATTGGTCTTCCAGGTGAGACGAGAGAAGACATATCTGAAATTTTGAACCTTGTTAAGGTCATTAAACATAACATGGTAAAAGAATCTGCACCCCGCGGCAAAATTGCCGGGATAAAAATGAGTGTGAATTGTTTTATCCCTAAACCCTTTACTCCTTTCCAGTGGCTCCCGTTAGAACATGTGTCGTCCCTGAAAGAGAAGGAAAAACGCATAAAGAAGGCGCTTGGTAAAGAAGGGGGCATAAAAGTAAATTCTGATGTTCCCAAATGGGCCTATTTCCAGGCATTGCTTTCCATGGGAGATAGAAGAGTCGGTTCCATGCTGCTGTTGTCCCACAAGTTTGGCGGTGATTGGGCAAAAGCAATTCGGTTCTCTGATATTAATCCTGATTTCTTTGTATACCGCCCAAAGGGACTTGATGAGGTGCTGCCATGGGATTTTATTGATCACGGAATTTTAAAAGAGCACCTGATCAGCGAATATAAACTTGCCGAAAAGTCTGAAGAATCAGAAATTTGCCATGTTGGTGAGTGTGTTCGCTGTGGTGTGTGCGGATAAAGGAGGTGAACAGTGCTTAGACGACTGGTAGTTGGCACTTACCAGGCTAACTGTTACATATTGGGATGCGAGACAACAAGAGAAGGTCTGGTTATTGATCCAGGTGATGAAGTCTTCAGGATTGTTAATGAAATTTCAAAACTGGGGCTCAAAATCCGCTATATCTTACTTACTCACGGACACTTTGACCATACAGGCGGAGCAGAAGAACTAAAAGGAATTACCAAAGCACCTGTATGGATTCACTCTCTTGATGCTCAGGAACCGGGTTTTCAGGCAGATGGAAATCTCTTCGATGATCAGGAGCTTTCTTTAGGTACGTTTAAAATATCCGTGATCCATACCCCGGGCCATTCAGCAGGTGGTGTGAGCTTTTTTGCCCCGGGCGTTGTTTTTACCGGTGACACACTTTTTGCCGGTTCGGTTGGAAGGACTGACCTTAGCGGCGGTGACCACAATAAATTAACACAAGGGGTTATAGAAAAGATCTTTCCTTTGGGAGACAAGCTGCGGGTATATCCAGGGCACGGGCCGCACACAACTATCGGAAGGGAACGCAAGAGCAATCCCTTTTTTCGCCATTCTACTTCTTCTCCGCCTTTTTGACCTTGGCCCATTGATCACGCAAGGTAACTGTTCGATTAAATACAAGTGCTCTATTGCTGGAATCATTCGTGTCAACGCAAAAATAACCCAGCCTCTCGAATTGATATCTGCTTCCGGATAATGCACCGGTTAGACTCGGTTCAACGCGGCATGATGTCAATGTCGTGAGTGAATCGGGATTCAAATATGCTTTGAAATCAGAGCCATCCTTTTCATCGCCAGGGTTTTCCTTTACAAAGAGGTGTTCATATAAATGTACTTCAGCTTCGAGTGAGTGGGCAGCCGAAACCCAATGCAGTGTTGCCTTGACCTTACGGCCGTCCGGGGAGTTTCCGCCTTGTGTTTTCGGGTCATAGGTGCAGTGCAGCTCAACTATTTCACCAGTCTGTTTATCTTTAATTACATCCACACACTTGATAAAATAAGCATACCGTAAACGTACTTCGCGGCCGGGGGCCAGGCGATAAAA
>Ga0233413_10000912_pt1 | contig 13511 bp, 13 predicted proteins | sample Na_anoxic_6_MG_FD_189019 | JGI IMG/M metagenome (GOLD analysis project Ga0233413, IMG submission 189019) | Seawater microbial communities from Saanich Inlet, British Columbia, Canada - Na_anoxic_6_MG | ecosystem: Environmental > Aquatic > Marine > Inlet | place: Canada: British Columbia... | reverse complement strand
TGTTCCGATGATATCCATATCCAATAAAACCCCTTTGATAATAGATGCCGGCATCTTTTGATAAGTGTCTTTCAGGTCACGCAGGTATTTTCCCGATTTCCAGATCTGCCGGAGATGGTCCGGATATTCCTTTTGCGCGTCTGTTTTTTGAAGAGAAGAACGTGTGATTTTTTGCCAGGCATCTGGTGCCAGATTGGCGCCCGCAGATACCACTCCGCTCATGCTTGGGTAGTCCAAAAAATGGGTTTCATCTCCATCATAAATCCTGAAATTGGTTCGTTTACGGCATGTCCTTTGGTAATTATGAGCCCTGTCAAGGGAGCCGGTGAATATCATGCCAATGATATTATCAAAGTAGGTTAATTCTTTTAGAATACAGGTGCGTATATTTTTTCTTTTAAAGGATCTGTCCAGTCCTTTTATTAATTCAGGGTCATTGTGGAGGATAATAGGCCGACCGGCAATAGGGCACAAGTCCTGATAGTATTCAGGCAATCCCCGATTGCTGCGATAGAAAAGTGGACTATCAACCCAAAATACCTCGCCGGTGTAGTGCCGGCTTTCAATAGCCTTTTTCAGGGCAAGAACGGTTTCTTTTGTTTTTTCTTCAGTATCCTGGGATATCCAGATAAGGACTGGAATTTGCCCGCGAATTAAAACGAGCGCCTTTTCCAGGAGCTCTAAACGCTTACTTATGTCCAGGTCTTTTCCTTCCCCCGTTTGAGGGCTGGCTAAGAGTATTGCCTGAACATTATGGATTATGTGATTGAAAAGCTTTTCCAGCCCGAGACTATCAATAGACCCATTGCTTTTAAAGGGGGTGATCAGGTCAACGATGAGACCCCGCGGTGACATTAAAGGCTCCATTGACTCTGAATTCCTCCCTCCCAAGGAGGTCATGAAGATGAATGATCCCCTTGACCCGATTTTGCCTGTCAACAATTGCAAGATGAGTGATTTCGTAAAATTCCATGAGCCCCAAGGCTTCCACTGCAGTCTGGTTTTCGTCTATAGTCTTGGCGGAAGGGGACATGATGTCTTCAACCTTCATATCATGGATGTTTTTATTGTTGATAAGTGCCCTTCTTAAATCCCCATCGCAGATAATTCCGGAGAGCGTCTGATCATTTCCGACAATTAGTGCGGCCCCAATCTTTTTGGCATCAATTATCTTGATTGCGTGTTGAACCTTTGAACCCATAAAGACTATCGGTAGATTGTCATCTGTGAGCATAACCTCTTTGATTTTGACAGACAGCCTTTCACCGAGATCTCCCCCTGGATGGAATTTCTTGAAATCATTCTGATTAAAGCGATGCCTGTTAAGCAGGGCCACAGCAAGGGCATCGCCCATAGCAAGGGCAGCAGTGGTACTGGCTGTAGGAGCCAGACCCATTGGGCAGGCCTCTCTTTCCACACCGACATCGATAACAACATTGCATATCTTGGTCATTGGGGAATCCAGGCCTCCTGTGAAGGCTATAGTCTTGACTCCCATCTTTTTGAGAATAGGTAATAATGTGCTAATCTCAGCAGTTTGACCGCTATTTGATATAGCGAGGACTATATCATCATGGCTTACCATTCCAAGATCACCGTGGATGGCCTCTGCAGGATGGAGGAACAGGGAGGGGGTTCCTGTACTGCTCAAAGTGGCGGCAATTTTCCTGCCGATCAGGCCGGATTTTCCAATACCTGTGAGAATGACCCTTCCTTTGGCACTCAAGATCAATTTAATGGCTTCTTCAAACTCGGAGCCAATCCTTTCCATCATGCTCAGGATGCTCTGTGCTTCTATTTTCAGGACCTCTTTGGCTTGTTCAATTACCATCAATTCTATTTCCTTTCCGTTTCATGGAGTCCCTTTTAACATCTTTCATAACCCTTCTCAAGATATAAGTTTGCACTTAGTATATTAATTCTGATAGCCTGAATAACGGGTTGCAGGATTTAATCAAAGTTCTCCAGACCCGTATTTTTAAAATGTAAAAGGCATTCGAGAAAAAGACATGACGGCCAGGTTATTTAAGGAAACGATGAACAGGGAATTAAACGTTGTTATCATGCCAAACCGTTCCCTTCAATTAGAGTGGGCGGACACACAGGATTCCATAGACAAGAGCAGCCGGCTGTTACAGGAAGAAATATACAAACGGTTCTCTAATGATGCTGATTCATGGCTCTTGTTTTTGGCCTTTTGCGATCATCGGATATTGCTTTCCCCATCTCTTGATTACTGGCGAAATTTTGCCGGTATGTTCACCAAAAGACTAAGCCAGGTACCTGATCTGGAGATACTTCGTCATAAAGCAAGATCTTTAGTTGAAAAAGATGAGCTGAGGCGGCATTTAGGATGCGCCCCACTCATGGCCGGGGCCGAATACCTGAGCTTTGATTTGCTTGAGGCAATATGGAAAGGATTAAATAATACATTTACCCTTGCGATTAAGTCCTATGACGGTACGGTTGAGGGTTTTTTCAGGGATTATAGTCCGAATGTGCACCTCGTGGGCAGGATATTTTTTCATCTTGTGGAAAATAAGAATGATAATTATCCGTTTGCTTTTATGGCAACCTATTCCACAAGGCTAAACAAGAAAGGAAAGTCCAAACATCTTCCACTTAAACATGCCCTTCAGGAATATAAAAACGATAATGAAAAGCTGTTGGAACTCCTTGCAACGGTTCATACAGCCGCAAAAAGGAGTCCGATAGTTGCAGATCTTCTCGAAACCGGGGAATTATTTCACCCCCTTGCCTGGACTTCAGGTGAGTCATTTTCATTCTTGAAGGAGATTCCTGTTTACGAAGAGTCGGGGATCCTGTGCAGGATACCGAACTGGTGGAAAGGCAGTGCATCAAGCGTAAGTCTGAATTTCAATGTTGGTGATTCAAAACCCTCGTTTGTCAGTATGGACGCAATTTTAAATTTCAATACCGAGTTGTTTCTTGGGAACACACGGATTTCAGAAAAAGAGGCAAGACAGCTATTAAATGAATCAGAAGGGCTTGCCTTTATTAAAAATAAGTGGGTAGCAGTAGATCCGGAAAAATTGAGACAGACTCTTGATGCCTATAAAAAGGCAAAAAAAATGATGGGCAAAGAAGGGTTAAGCATAAAAGATGCCCTGAGATTGCAGCTTGTGCCCGAAAAGCTTCTCGGTGGTTATGAAAAAGATATTGATCACAGTATTTCAAATGGAGAGTGGCTGAAGTCCGTGATCCGGAAATTGCTCGATCCCACTCTAATTACATCGGTAAGGCCTGAAAAGTCATTTAAGGCCAAGTTAAGGGATTATCAACAAAAGGGACTAAACTGGCTCTATTTCTTGCATTCATTACAATTTGGGGCATGTTTAGCAGATGATATGGGCCTTGGAAAGACCGTTCAAGTACTGGCCTTTTTGAATATTTTGAAATCCGAGCCAAAAAAATCAGGGGTCCCGAAAAAGGCAACTCTTCTGATAATTCCCGCATCCCTGATTTCCAATTGGGATAATGAGATTCGTCGATTTTCACCAGAAATTAAATTTTTTATCGCACATCCAGGCGCTGGTTCAAAAAAGAATGTCAGGGCTAAGGGCAAAAAAGCATTAGATACATTTGATCTTGTCATAACTACTTACGCACTGGTTCAAAAATATGAGTGGATTAAATCTTATTCATGGAACTACATTATCTTAGATGAGGCCCAGGCTATTAAGAATCCGGCGACAAAACAAGCCAGGGCAATAAAAGAGCTCACCTCCTTTAATAGGATAATAATGACAGGAACCCCTATTGAGAATCGTCTGATGGACATCTGGTCATTATTTGATTTTTTAAATCCGGGATTATTTGGGAATGCCAAAGAGTTTAAGCATTTTACAAAAAAACTAAAGGATGATGCTTCTAACTATTCAAGATTGCGAAAGGTAATAAGCCCCTATATTTTGAGACGTTTAAAGACTGACAAAACAGTTATATCTGATCTCCCGGACAAGGTGGAGATGAAAACATATGCTTCTCTTAGCAAAAAGCAGGTCCTTTTATATAAGAATATGGTTGAAGATATTAAAGAAACAATTGTCGAAACAGAGGGGATTCAGAGGAAGGGAATAATACTTTCTTCTATTATGAAATTCAAGCAGCTATGTAATCACCCGGATCAATATCTCGGAACCGGAGGATTTGAAGAGAAAGAGAGCGGAAAGTTTTTAAGGCTTCGTGAAATATGTGAGACAATATATGAAAAAAGAGAAAAAGTCCTGGTGTTTACCCAATTTAAGGAGATGACTGAACCGCTTCATGATTTTTTAGAAGGTATCTTTCATCGAAAAGGCCTGGTTCTGCACGGGAGTGTGGCTGTAGGTAAAAGGAAAAAGATTATTGAACAATTTCAGAGCCAGAGTTATGTGCCGTTTATGGTCTTGTCCTTAAAGGCAGGAGGAATCGGGTTGAATTTGACGGAGGCAAACCACGTAGTTCATTTTGACCGGTGGTGGAATCCTGCTGTAGAAAACCAGGCAACAGATCGCGTATTCAGAATTGGACAAAAAAAGAATGTTATTGTACATAAGTTTTTAACCAAAGGCACTGTGGAAGAGAAAATTGATATGATGTTAGAAGAAAAATCCAGATTATCAGAAGATGTTATTGCAAGCACAAAAGAGAGCTGGATAACGGAAATGAAAGATGATGAATTAATGGATATCTTTAAATTAGCATTATGAGAAGAGGTAATTATGGGTTATTGGAATTATTATCCGCCTTATGTAACAGTTGCAGAGAAAAGGGAAAAAGCGGCCAGAAAATTAAAACAACTAAGAAAGAAAAATCCTGATATAATGCCGATTGTCCTTGAAGGAAGCAAACTTGCCCGGACATGGTGGGGCAAGTCATGGAATCGCAATCTTGAAAGTTATGCAGACTACAGCAATCGTATCGGACGAGGACGCAGTTATGTGCGCCATGGAGCGGTGCTTGACCTTCAGATAGCTTCAGGCAGGGTCGAATCCCTGGTCCAGGGGACAAGGTCAAAACCCTATTCTGTAAGCGTTAAGATAAAGGCTGTTAATAAAAAAATCTGGCGGGAAATTATGACTGCCTGTGAAGGCAAATTAGACTCATTTCAAGATCTCCTGGCAGGGAAATTCCCAAAGGCATTAGGTGAGATATTTACGATCCAGGGGAAAGGTCTGTTTCCTTTACCAAAAGAGATTGATTTTAGTTGCAGCTGTCCTGATTGGGCCTATATGTGCAAACATGTGGCTGCCACCTTGTATGGCATAGGTGCCAGATTGGATGAAGATCCCGAACTATTTTTCAAGCTTAGAAAAGTTCGGGTGAAAGATCTGATAACCCAGGCAGTGGAAGAAAAGACACATAAACTGCTCAAAAAAGCAAAAAAGAAGACTGAAAGAGTTATTGCTGACTCAGATCTGGCCGACGTATTTGGTATTGATATGGAAGAAAATTTAACGCCATCCAAGAGAAAAGCAAAAGTTTTAAAAAGAATATCGAAAAGGAAGAAGATATTAACCCGCGAGCCCAAAAAAACAAAAGGCAAAGCCACAGCCAAAAAGCCAGGGAAGAAATCGGCGCCGACAAAGGCTGCAACCAGGAAAAAAGTTAAACCTCCATATGACACGGTTGTGGAAATTGTCAGGAGAAGCAGAAAAGGAATCACAGTCGTCAATATAAGGGAAAAAACAGGGTTTGATGACAAACAGATAAGGACTTTTATCTATAAGGCAAAAAGGCAGGGAAAGATCAAAAGTAAAGCAAGAGGTGTTTATCTGTCGTCGAATAAAATCGGATAGAATTAGAACGGCCAAATATCCCTTGCTTCTTAAAACTACCAGAGAACTCAAATTAAATCAACTGGTTACCCTGAACCAATAGAAAACACCTACCAGGTTTTCCGAAAACATAGATGAGAAAAGAATAGATTTTTAGTGGAAAAATCGACATTATGTTTATCATATGATAAAATATTCTTGACATATTTATCATATGATATATAATGTTTTCAAAATTTTTTGCTGCCGGGAGGATGTAATTTGGTTGAACTTTCCCAACTAAATTCAGCACTTTTTTTAAAGGAATTTAAGCAGTTAGTTCAAGAAAGGGGGCTGTATGTCGTTAATCGCCTTGACCATCAAAAGTCCCTGGCTGATTTTGGATTAACAAAGGAGGCTTGCAAAGTCGAAATACTCGGACTGTCTGTGACAGATTATTGCAAGGGACCTCAGCCGGATAAGGACAGGTCGGGTGATATTTGGGTGTTTGGCAAGAAAATTGCGGGACGGGAGGTATATATCAAGCTGAAAAGTGTACAAATTGGGTCTTATAAGATCGCCAAATGTATATCATTCCATACTGCCGAACAGCCACTTTATTACCCCTTTAAATAAACGGGGGGAGGTGAATACCATGAATCAAATATGCCCAAATTGTGAAAAGATAACCGATGTTCAACATACTAAAACTGATGAGGAGATTACTGTTAAGGGTGAGAGGATTATTGTCCCTGTTGAATACTATAAGTGCCTGGAATGTGGTGCTGATTTCGATGACCCTAAATCAAAACATGATCCTTTGGCTATTGCGTACAAGGAATATCGCCGCCGTCATGGGATGATGCAACCTAAAGAGATTCGGGAATTAAGGCATAGATATGGATTAACACAAAAGGAATTCTGTAAGCTCTTAGGCTGGGGAGAGGTAACACTGAGCCGTTATGAGAATGGCGCTCTTCAGGATGATACTCACAATACTATTTTACAAATGATAAAAGATCCGCGTAATCTTCTCAGTATTATTGAACTACAAGGTGACTTTTTAGCCGAAGAGAAAAAAAACAACCTTATTGGATTGTTAGAAAATGTTTTAGAAGAAACACATTCATTCCCTTCAATTTATTCTGAGCATTTTGGTAAATATGAGCCTGACATTTTAAGTGGTTTCAAGGAACTGAACCTTAATAAGCTTTTCCAGGCTATTATTTTCCTTTGCGTTGATGGCGTCTTAAAGACAAAGCTTTGCAAACTCTTGTTTTATGCGGATTTCAAACATTATAGGAATAATGCTTCTTCAATCACTGGTGTTAGGTATACTCATCTTAAACTTGGTCCTGTACCTGATAGATATGGATACTATTTTGCAACACTGGAAAATGAGGAAAAAGCAATTAGTGTCGATGAGGTTAATTATGGGGAATACATCGGAGAAATGTTCCAAGCTGATATAAAGCCGGACTTGTCGCCTTTTTCAAATCCTGAGATAAAAACTATGATTGAGGTTAAAGAGTATTTTAAGGATTTTGGTGCACGGGAGATCAAAGACTTTTCTCATAAAGAAAGAGGGTACAAGGAGACCTATGATGGTCAGATTATTTCATATGCCTACGCTGAGGACCTCCAAATATAAAAGGATATAAACTCGGTGAGAATTTAAATATGTGATGGCGAAGGGTCTGCTCTTGACTCATGTTAGTGTGAAATCGGAGATGTCCGTGAAATATTGACATTTTCGGAATGGAACAGGACGGAAGCTCTGAAGCATTTTATTATGGTTTCTAATACCACGTCCGCTTGCGGCGGGGGTATCTCTTAAATAGGTGTCCAGGGCTTGCCCTGAAGTTTAATACCTTTTATTTCTTTGGGAGGGGAATGATATTATGGGTGATTACGAAAACATAGGAATCTCTATACTAAAGAATTTTTTTGATTATTACTGTGCACAAGATTTGGATGATGCGGAATATATTCCGGTAGTTAAGGTAATAATAAATGGAATTCAAGAGTCAATGTTGTCATCGGGAGTTGCTGATAAAGAGGCGAAATCTCTAAGTAGAAAATTGATAGAATTTAACCGGGAGCTCTACAAAGACTTGTGGACAAAAGATGCTAAAAAAGATGTGGACCCTAAAGATATTGACTTGGATGGTGAATCAGAATCTGCCGCATATTACTTTGATTATATCTATGAACATGGTGAACACCCAATGTAGGGAATAAAGAGGGGTATCAAGGAAAATGCGGGACGGGGTTCTGAGTGTTACAAAGATATTTATCTGGACTTCCGGTTGTTGTTTTAATACAATTTTTATATTCAGGTGCTTTGATTGAGCTTAATAGGGAACCCCGTTGAAATCGGGGACGGGCCCGCCGCTGTAATCGGGGACGAACGCCGCATTCATGCCACTGCCTGGGTTAGCTTTTAGATCATAGCTCTAAGTTCTAAGACGTGAGGAATTAAAACAGAACTTATGGGCTGTTTGCTATGAACTATGAGAAACCGGCGGGAAGGCGCGGTAAGTAGGGTGATCCTAAAGTCAGAAGACCTGCCTGAATCGGAGTGAGCCATTCGCGGAGCGAGGAGCCCCCGAAAGTCTTGAGGATAAAAAAGGGATATCCCCAGGTCGAGAAAATCGGTCTGGGTTTTTTTATTTATGTGGTATGTGAAAAATGCGTGTTAGATTTTTTATCATTATTGTAATTGGCCTGATAATATTTTGCTGGATCAATGTCCCCGCAGCGGCCACTTTTAAGGATGCTCTTGGCAGGGTTGTCACATTGAAGGTTCCACCCAAAAGGATCGTTTCCATGGCGCCGAACCTGACTGAGATTCTTTACTACTTAGGCTTAGGGAATCGTGTTGTGGGTGTGACTCAATTTAGTTATTACCCTCCTGAAGCGGCTCAAAAACCAAAGATAGGGAGCTATATCAATCTGAATGTGGAAAAGATTATCAGCCTTAACCCTGATCTGGCAATAGGTACGGCAGATGGCAATAAAGAAAGTGTTGTGAAACTCCTTGGGCAAGCCGGTATACCCGTTTATATAGTGAACCCTCGAAAGGTCAGGGATGTGATAAGCACCATAGCTGCATTAGGTGAGCTCTGCGGTATTAAAGAAAAGGCAAAGGATTTATCCTCTTGTTTGGGAAAGCGGGTTGATTATATTTCAAAGAGAACTACGGGTTTGAGACAACCTTTAGTGTTTTTGCAGATTAATGTGAAACCAATTATGACGGTTAATAGAAATACTTTTCATCACGATGTAATCCGGCTTGCCGGAGGTGAAAATATGTCTCAGGACGAGTCGGTTACATACCCAAGAATTAGTGTTGAGGAAGTTATAAAAAGAAACCCTGCAATTATAATTATATCTTCTATGGAACGAGGCGGAAGATTTGAGAAGGCAAGACAGGGATGGTTTAAGTGGTCGGTTATTCAGGCCGTGAAGGAGAGACGAGTCCATCTCGTTGATTCTGATCTGTTGGACCGTCCATCGCCGCGGATTATCGAGGGATTAGAGGTAATGGCAAGACTAATCCATCCTGAGGCTGAATGGGATTTAAGGAGATCAAATGACTGACACAACTATTGAGGTCCCTTTGGGTCCGGTACGGGTCGTCCGCATATCTCTTCTCCTATGTGTTTTCCTTGCTTTGACGATATTTATTTCTCTGCTGCTGGGAACAGCCGATGTAACCCTGGATCAATTGTGGGGCCTTTTTGTCGGAGACCCCGATGTGAAAGAGACAGTGAGACTCATCGTTTTCAAGATCAGGCTTCCCAGGATTCTGCTGGCAGGGCTGGTTGGTTTTTCTCTTTCGCTTGGAGGTGTAGTATTTCAGGCCCTTTTACGGAACCCTCTTGCCGATCCTTTCATATTGGGTGTTTCCAGCGGTGGTGCCTTTGGCGCAGTGCTTGGCATAATGTTTGGTCTTGGTTTCAATTTTGGGATTCCTCTTATGTCCTATGCTGGAGCCCTGTTGACTATCTTCCTGGTATTGGAAATAGGTAAGAAGAAGATGGGCATGGAATCTTCGACCATCCTGCTTACGGGCGTTATCATCAATGCCTTTTTTACAGCCATCATTATGTTTTTTGTTTCAACGGCGGTTGATGATCGCCTCCACAGCATGCTTTTCTGGCTTTACGGTGACCTTTCACAGAGCAACTACAACCAGTCTGTCATTGTCTTTCCGTTTGTTTTTACAGGGTTTGTGGTTCTTTATGGACTTTCAAGACACCTTAATTTGATCACAGCTGGAGAAGAAACCGCACTTCAATTGGGTGTTGATGTTAAAAAGGCAAAATTGATTTGTTTTTTGACTGTTTCTCTTGTTGTCGGGCTGGTGGTAGCTTTTTCCGGATTGATAGGCTTTGTGGGGCTCGTTGTTCCACATCTTGGAAGGATGGCTTTTGGCTCTGATCATCGCCTTTTAATGCCGGTTTCAGCGCTTGGTGGAGCAGTTTTTCTGATAGCCGCTGATACGCTTGCAAGGACGGTTGTTTCGCCAAGTGAGTTGCCTGTTGGTGTTATCACGGCCTTTATCGGAGCACCATTTTTCATTTATCTCCTCAAAACAAGGGGCAGTAAATGGGCGCGATCCTGAGTTTGAAAAACATAGGGTTTAGTTACGGCGAGTCATGGGCCTTAAAGGGTCTGGATCTCGAGATTCGGTCAGGTGAACTTTTGGGTGTGATTGGGCCGAACGGGTCAGGAAAGAGCACGCTTCTCAATATAATAGACGGGATATTGATCCCTCAAGAGGGCGAGGCATTGCTTAAGGGAATAGCTGTCAGCAGTTACAACAGGTCGAGTCTGGCAAAAGAGGTGGCGATGGTGGCACAGGAAAATCATTTCCGCTTTTCTTTTTCTACCCTTGAAGTGGTTTATATGGGCCGTTTCCCCTATCTGGATCGTTTTCAGTTTGAGGGAAAGCGGGATATGGAGGTGGTTTATAAGGCCCTTGCGGATACGCAGTGTATTGAATTGTCCAAGCGATCTATCCATGAGCTTTCAGGCGGCGAAAAGCAACGGGTACTCATAGCCAGGGCACTTGCTCAGGAGCCAACAGTTATTTTGCTGGATGAACCTACATCATTTTTGGATCTTAAATACAAAAGTGAGATCTTTAATTTGATCTCTTCTTTGGCTCACAAAGCGGGTTTGAGTGTGCTGGTAGTTTCACATGATATTGATTTGACAGCGAGGTATTGCGACAAAATGGTCATGTTGAGAGATGGGCGTGTTTTTTCAACAGGGGCACCTGACGAAGTAATTACCGCCTCGAATATTGAGGCCGTTTATGGGTGTCCGGTAATCGTTGACAAAAATCCCGTTTCCGGGAGCCCACGGGTAAGTTTGAGGTAAATTGATCAACCGTGAACCAGAAAACCTGGGTTACGATTAAAGAAAGGATGAAATTATGATCGATATTTTTGTAAAGGGTGGCCCGGTTATGTATCCTCTTTTGGCCTGTTCAATAATTGCCCTGACAGTTATCATAGACCGTCTATTATTCTGGTTCAAAGAAGATATCAGGCATGATCAATCCCTTGTGGATCGCGTCCTTGAATTGTGCCGCAGTGGGGACTGGGATGGAGTCAGAAAAAAGGCAACAGGTTCAAATGATTTTGTGATCAGGATCCTGATCAGTGGAATTCTTCACAGAAAATTTTCTATGACCAAGGCAATGGAATCAGGTGCAGCCGAAGAAATCAAGCGTATGCGCAAGTATATGGCGGTCCTGGATACCATGATCACCGTTTCTCCCCTTCTTGGCATTTTCGGAACCGTGATTGGAATCATAAGTTCGTTTGAAATATTGGGAACAACCGGTATTGAACACCCTCAGGCTGTTACTGCGGGAATAGCCCAGGCATTGATTACAACAGCAACAGGCCTTGGAATCGCTATACTTTCGGTTTTTCCCTATAACTATTTTAATACGCGTGTGGAAAATGCTGTGCTGACAATTGAAAAATATGCAACCAGTCTTGAGATTGTGTATGAAAAATTGGCACTGGAACCAGGCAAACGGGAAGGAGAGCTAACATGAAAGTCAATCTTAATACAGAGCGAAAAGTCCGCATTGAAATGCTGCCTCTGATTGATATTGTCTTTCTTCTCCTGGTCTTTTTTATTTATGCGATGCTCTCTATGGCCGTTCACCGGGGGTTACCGGTGATACTTCCTTCTTCTACCACTGTCAAGATCGACAAAAATCTGTTGTTGTCGGTCACAGTAAAATCATCCGGAACCATCTATGTGGACAAGGAAATGGTCACCCTGGAATCCCTGGCAGGGGTATTGAAGAGAAAGGCTCAAACAGGCAGGGAACCCGGTGTCCTTCTTTTTGCCGACCGAAGTCTTCCATACCAGGAGCTGTTTAGGGTACTTGATCAGATCAGGACGGGAGGGATTAGCCGGATTTCCCTCCAGGCGGAGGTAGATCATAAGAGGTGAGACGTTTTTTGATCGCTGCAGGATTGGCTGTAATAATGCATGGCGTTTTTTTAAGTATGGAACCCGGGTGGCTTAAAAAAAGGTTTGTGTTCAAACACAGACCTGAAGCCATAACCCTGACACTTGCTTTCCATGAACCACAGGTCCCGAAATCGAAACCTGTCATAAAAAGACCTGACACCCCTCAAAAAAGGACTGACCCTGTACGGAAACCACAGAAAGTAAAACGCGCGGCTAAGCCGGTATCTCGAAGGCCGGTAAAGCCAATAGTTGCTTCAAAGCCGGAACCCGCTCCTGAACCTGAAAAGTACAAAGTGACTGGAAAAACGCCTGATATTAAGCGAGACAAAGCGAAATATATATCTAAGGAGGAGGAAATTGAAGAGATAGATGAAATGGTCTCAGTTTCACCCTCAAATGTTGTGAGTGAAGCGAAACCAGTATACCGAAGAACCCCTCCTCCAAATTATCCTAAACTTGCCAGAAAAAGAGGTTATCAAGGAACCGTTATCCTGGAGGTCCTGGTTGATCGTGGAGGAAGGGCGGCAGAACTCCGCATTATTACGTCCACCGGATATCCGATCCTGGACAGGGCTGCAGTGAAGTCGGTGAAAAACTGGCTGTTTGAACCGGGAATGAGAGGAAATCGGAAAGTGGAAATGTGGGTCAGGGTTCCGATCCGTTTTCAATTGAAGTAAATAGCCTTATAACAAAAACATCTTTTCACTTGACGTTTGGGAAAACTATGTGTATAATTCACAATAACAGTGCCCCGGCTACATACTGCGGGTCGGTTTTGCTCGGAAGTTACTTACTTTGCCGGAGTATCGACCTTAGGCTTGGGATCAATTGGAAATTTTTAAAAAGGGGGTTAGTATTTTGGCAGAAGGAACAGTGAAGTGGTTTAGTGACAAAAAGGGGTTTGGCTTTATTGAGAAGGACGAAGGAGGAGACGTGTTTGTCCATTACTCTTCCATCGGTGCTTCCGGATTTAAGACCCTTACTGAGGGTGAGCGGGTCAGCTTTGAAATAGAAGAAAGTGACCGGGGACCTAAGGCCAAGAACGTTAACAAAATTTAGTTCGTTTAAATACGATTATCAAAAGCATCTCGTTGAGTTTTAACGAGATGCTTTTTTTTATTACGAATTTATCATCAACAGACTCATATTAACCTGGCAACTAAATAGTCTAACTCCGTCATGCCGGACTTGATCCGGCATCCAGTACCCTCCTGGATTCCGGCTTTCGCCGGAATGACAATATTG
>Ga0233413_10000911_pt1 | contig 13513 bp, 15 predicted proteins | sample Na_anoxic_6_MG_FD_189019 | JGI IMG/M metagenome (GOLD analysis project Ga0233413, IMG submission 189019) | Seawater microbial communities from Saanich Inlet, British Columbia, Canada - Na_anoxic_6_MG | ecosystem: Environmental > Aquatic > Marine > Inlet | place: Canada: British Columbia... | reverse complement strand
GAGCAAGGAAAGCTGGCGGTATGCCCAGGCATGCTTATAAAGATCATCATACACAATCAAGGCATCCTTCCCCTGTTCCATAAACTCCTCGCCCATAGCACAGCCAGAAAATGGTGCGATGTATTGTAGTGGCGCTGGGTCAGAGGCATCAGCAGCAACCACAATGGTGTGCTCCATGGCTCCATATTTCTCGAAAAGAGCCACTACCTGCGCAACCTTGGACGTCTTTTGCCCAACAGCCACATAGATGCAAATAACATCCTCACCTTTCTGGGCAATTATGGCATCAATAGCAATTGCTGACTTACCGGTAAAGCGGTCTCCAATGATAAGCTCACGTTGACCACGCCCAATAGGAATCATGCTATCTATAGCCTTGATACCAGTCAGCACGGGCGTATCCACAGGCTTTCTCATTGTTACACCCGGAGCCACCCTTTCCACTGGACGTGTTTTTTCTGTTTTGATCGATCCCTTGCCATCGAGCGGGCGCCCTAAAGGATCAACGACTCTTCCGATCAGGGCATCGCCTATGGGAACCTCAACCACTCTTCCCGTTGCACGTACTTCATCTCCTTCCTTAATCTGGCTAAAATCGCCGAGGATAACAGCTCCAACATTATCTTCTTCCAGATTGAGAGCCAACCCCATAATGTCATGAGGAAATTGCAATAGTTCGTTATATTTCGCAGCGCTCAGTCCATGAACCCGGGCAATGCCATCGCCTATCTCTACTACTGTGCCTACATTGGCTGTAGTTACAACAGCGCCAAAATGTTCAATCTCCTCTTTGATTATCGAAACAATATCCTGATCCCGAGCTGCCATCTATATCTCCTTTGTTGTATTGCCTTCACAAAACTTGATCAACATCCAGCCTCCACCAAGCTTTTTTTCAAAGACTCTAACATATTATGGATACTTCCATCGATAAGCGTATCGCCAATCCTGGCCCTAAATCCCCCTACAATAGAAGGATCGACCCGGGCATCGATAATAACTTTATGTCCAACCATTTTTGCAAATTGAGTTGAAAGGCTTTTCTTTATCTCATTATCCAGGGACACAGCAGCTACTACCTCTGCATGTGCAATACCATAATGGGCATCTAATAACCGCTCATACTGCCTGAAAATATCACCCAGAATTTTCAACTTGCCTCTGCTCATGAGAAGACAGACCATATTAATGACCAAAGGTTCCACTTTGCCGAGCCCTTTTTTGAGAATATTTTTTTTTCTATCTGAAGATATTTTCGGGTTCTCCAATACGTTCATAACTTCTACATCGCTTATAATACGTGTAGCCTTATATAAAGCATCCCGCCAATTTTGTAATTCACCCTTTTCCAGCGCTAACTCAAAGGCGGCTTTAGCATACCGTTTGCCAGAACTTACTTGGGGCATTGTTAACTCTCGTTTCTCGTTAAGGCAGCACTTTCCTTCAAGGTATTCTCAATTAAGCTGCGATGTTTTTCTTTATCTAACGTTTCGCTGATTACCTTCTCAGCAGCCAGGATAGCCGTGTCGACAAATTCCTTGCGTAATTCATTGATAGCCTTATCACGCTCACGCTCTAATTCTTCTCGAGTCCTTTCAACAATAGATTGAGCCTCTTTTCGAGCCTCTTTTCTTGCTTCTTCTTTGATACTTTCACCTGCCTGTGCTGCCTGCCCAATTATTAATTGTCCTTCATCACGTGCCTTAATGATCTGCTTTTCTACCTCTACTCGAGCACGCTCATATTCCTGTTTTGTGGCCTCAGCGTGCTCTATGCTCTTCTTTATCCTATTAGAACGCTCATCGAGCATCTTACGAATCGGTTTATATCCAAAGAATGTAAGGAGCCCCAGCAAGATGAGAAAGTTGATCAGCTGGCCGATAAAACTCGGTAAGGTTAATCCCAAGAAACCTTCCATAAGCCTATCCTTCCATTATTAAAACCGTAATATTATGCTACGAATATAAGCAAAATAGCTATAACAAGGGCATAAATTGCTACTGCCTCAGCAAAGGCAATGCCTAAGATCATGTTGGTCATTATTGCTCCTCTGGCCTCAGGATTGCGTCCTAATGCATTCATGGCGCCCATACCAAGTATGCCAATCCCAACCCCTGGTCCAATAGCACCCAGACCCATAGCAAGCCCAGCGCCAATAAGTTTAGCTACAATTGTCCACGTTTCCATTAGTTCAACCTCCTTCTTGCCCTGAGGACAAAATCAAATTGTACTTTATTATCACATCTTGGTTTAGCGTAATTCACCCTCATTCTTCCTCCATAACTGCAGCACACGCAAATCCCAGGGTCAATCCGCCAAATATCATGGCCTGAACAAAGCCAAAGAATGCCTCCAACCCATAAAATATGGAAGGAATCACCCAGGGAACCAGAAAGATCATTATCATCACTAATATCATCCCTGCCGTCATATTGCCAAAAAGACGGAAGGTGAAGCTGACCATACGGATCAGGTGACTGAGTATTTCTAAAAGGCCAGCGAAAATAGATACTAAACCATTCAATAAACCACCTGCTCCAGCCTTGATGTTACCGGCTAATATAAATTTTATCGCCTGCCATAGAGGGCCAAAGTGGAAGAATGTCTTAAGATAAGAAATCCCTCTTGCCTTGAATCCCCAATATTCGACATAACAAAAGGAGACCACTGCAAGCGAAGCGGGGACATTAAGGTCGGTGTTAGCGCTGCGAAATAAAGGCTCCCCGTTTATACGGATGGTCTCAAACCCTGGTATGAGGCTCACCCATGCATTGGCCACGATAAAGAGAAAGATGGTAGTGCAAACGGGAAAGAACCATGTTCCATGTTTTTTGCCTGCCGGGTCTTCAATAAAGTTTGCTGCTGCTTCAACTATCAGCTCTAAGAAATTTTGTAATCCAGTGGGAACAAGTTTCATATTGCGGGTGCCAATAAAAAACAGACCACCCAACACTACAATGCTTATCCATGCGGTAATCATTGTATTCGTTATGGGAAGGTTATGAAAAGGTCTTTCAGGGGCCGGGTGATACTTAGGGGACTCAACATTGAGGAAACTTATTGGCTTAGACCCAACTATCCCACTCCCGACCTCACTGCCGATAAAGCTGATAATAACCATGGCTAAAAGTGCAATGGCGAGCACCATTATTTTTAAAAGGCCACCTCTGCGTTTTTTCGCGTTCATTATTCCTACTCTTTATCCTTTTTTTGCCCTGAATTTATTAATATCGTATTCTTAGCCCTCTTTTGTTTCACGTGGCTTCCTTTCCCTGCCATCTTATCCTCCTTCAAAAAGGGGCGCACCATTTGATACACTCCATACACCATTATTACTGCGCCAATGCCAAGACCTGTGAGGGTATAGCAAGGAAATTCATGAAACACTTTTCTGTCAAGCCACAGCCCTATTCCTGTTGGTATCAAAAGGCTTAATGGCACATAAAAACCAACTATCATCAACTGCAAGGCTGCCGACCAATTTTTCATTGGTCCTCCTGTAGTACCCTGAAAATAGTATTAAACCGTCACCATATCTCCGCACTTCTCCTTAGATCAAGCCATCGCCTCTGGGATCGTGTAAGGGGTCCAATCTGCTCCTCTATCCACTCAACATCGCCTGTTAAGAGTGCAAGTTTCTCAGGGCCTGTCAGGTCATATTCATCAAGGGCGTCTGTAGCATGTTCAAGAAGATTGGTGAAAAATTCACTATTTGATGCAGCCCTCTCCAGGACCTTGATCATCTCCTCTTTGTGAATCAGGTCTTGAACCTCAGGCGCCTGGGTAGCAGCTATCTCAAGCGCTGAATCTACTGCTTTAAGAAGCTGATCAGGGGTAAATGGCTTTTCAAGATAATCTGCTGCACCAAGCTTCATGGCCTGTACTGCTGATTTCACCGAGGCATAGCCGGTAATGATAAGAACAGGAAGGGATGGCCTGGCCCTCTTCACATCTCTTAGGACCCTCATGCCTCCAATATCCGGCATGCGGATGTCAGTGAGCACAATGTCGTATTCTTTTTCAATGGCCTGATTTAATCCCTCACGTCCACTCAAGAAGACATCGACCTCATAGTTTTCATCTTTGAGTATCTTTCGGACACTATCCAGGACAATCTGTTCATCGTCAATGACAAGGGCCTTATTTTTTTCCATGATATTCCTCCGTTATAGAGTTTGTTGAGTTCATTTAAAAATCGTAGGCGTTCACAGGTTCAGAGTTCACCGTTCAGGGTTACTTTTTTCGTTGACCTTGCTCGTAGACTAGCAAGTACTTGATGAACCCTGCTTTCTCCCTTCAGAGCTCACAAATCAACGGTTCAGATTTGAGGTGAACCCACAACCTCTGAACCCTGAACCCGTGAACAGTTACCAAAAATCCCTTAATTCGCAATTCCTTAATTATTAACCCACATAGGTAACATTGAAACCAGAGGAGGTGAGCTCTTTGGCTATTGGTTCAGCATTGTCGCTCTTTAACCGTAAAACTACCAGCCAATCCTTTTCCCACTCCTCAGGCGAGAGGGTCATCATACTTAACAGGACTGTTTTGCTCTTTTCAAGGATTTCCACTATCCTCTGCATATTACCAAACTCGTTAGAGGCTCTTATATCTATTCTCTTGCTCTTTTCTCGTACCCCCAAGACCCGTGTCATAAGCCTGACAATATCTGATTCGGTGGCAACTCCGACGAGCCTCCCACCTTCAACTACTGGAAAACCACCGTAGCCCATTTCCTGTCCCAATTCCATGGCCTCTTCCACTGGCATATCAGGAGAAATAGTATAGGGCTTCTTGACCATGATATCCTTGACGGTCATCTTGGCCAGAAGATAGTGTAACTCATGGATGCTCAGGGATGTAGCCGGCGAAGGGGATGCCTCTAAGAGCATGCGCTCGGTTACCAGGCCTACCAGTTTATCCTTTTTCATGACCGGCAGCCTTCTGATCTTATGAGCCTCCATTATCTTTCTTGCATCGTGAATTGAGGTTTTCTCATCAACAGCTACCACATTGGTGCTCATAACATCTCTTACTCTCATTGTTTCCTCCTATTAAAATATTTAATAGATTCTTTGTTACAAATTACCCTCATTATTTACTTTAAATTTATTGACTTAAACAGGCAAGTTCAATCAGGTAATCTACTCAAAAACAATAAAACCACACCCATTTATGCATGGGGGTGGTTTTATGCTGTGCCTATTCCCTATCTTTGGTAGGGAGAACTACCTACGTAGAAGTTTACAGAGAGATCAGTGACCGTGAGTTATCATAAATGATGCCGATTGGTAAGAAATGTGATCGTCTTATCCACTTCCTTGCGAATTTTATCCTTTTGCGGCCCTCTAACGGTATAGGGCCGATCATGCAGACTGCCTACCTCCATCTCAGGGCCGAACATCATCCCACCCTCTGCTTGCCTCCAAGAGGGGATTTAATGCCCTGCTTTATGAGCGCTCAAGCTTTTTCCTATCAGGGATTATAAACACAGGAAATGGGCTACGTCGTAAGATCTTTTCTGCAACACTTCCGAAAAAGACATTTTCTGTTCCTGTTCTTCCGTGCGTACCCATAACAATGATATCCACCTCTTCCTGTTTTGTAAATTCAAGTATCTCCTCATCTTCCCTGCCAGATTTGGTAACGATTTCAAATTTAACACTATCATCTATCTTTTTTATATATCGCTCCTTATATTTTTTATCTGTATCTTCTTCAATGACTTTGTGTATCTCTTCTACGATATCCCTGGGTATAAGACGCTCTACAAATGCCTCCTGGGGATTACCAGGTATCACATGTAAAATATAAAGAAGACCATCATCTCTTTTGGCAATACCATAGGCAAACTCAAATGCATAATCCGCATTTTCAGAAAAATCTGTACAGAAAAGCACCTTTTTGTATTTCGGATATTTCATTATTTTTCTTTCCCTTTCCTTATGTTACTCAGCTTAAATCCAGCGATTATTCCCCTTCTCGCCGGTGGGCGTGACGTGGGTCCCATGTTACATCCTCTCTATCGTAATTTTACTACAGCTTCTTCGGCAGCATTCACCATCTGATAGACTAATGGTGATGCTGTTAGGGCAGGATGGGTGCCCACCTGGGAGAGAGCTATGTCGTTTGCCGTCATTCCGGCAGCAATAGCCTGCGCCATGACATTAGCGACCTCCCCTGCAGTCATACCTCCACAGGCCTCACCACCTATCAATTTTCCCGAACTTTGGTCAAAGATAAGCTTGACCCGGAGTTCCTTGGCACCGGGCATTGACCCAGGGTGCTTGTCCATCGCGGCCGCTTCTCCAGTAACCACATTAAAGCCGAACTCCGTGGCTGCCCTCTCCGTGAGCCCCGCCACTCCAGTGGCAGTATCAGCGATCATCGTTCCGAATACCCCTATGGTACCCTGGTTTCTGCGCCGGCGCGGCTGAAAGAGATTGGCTGCGGCAATCCTGGCCTCCCTGGTAGCTACCGAGGCAAGCAACGTGGCTGTGGGTTTCCCGGTGAAGAAACAGAATTTCTCGGCACAGTCGCCCACAGCGAATATATGCGAATCACTGGTGATCATATACTGGTCAACCAGTATCCCTTTCCTCTCACCAATCTCGAGTCCGGCATCATGGGCAAGCTCGGTATTAGGGGCTACCCCAATGGCAAGAATTACCACATCAGCCTTAAATCGAAGTCCTTTGTCACACTCTACGTACTCAACCTTTCCCTTTCCACAGATAGATGCTACCCGACACTCAGTATTCACTTGCACCCCCGCTTCTCTCATCGTATCCTCGATCTGGATGCAGAAATCCTCATCGCAGTTCAGGTAGAGGCAGTGCTCTAGCAATTCGACAATGGTTACGTTCAGCCCCATCTTGCGGCACTCATCGGCAAATTCAGCCCCAATAAAGCCACCGCCAACGATGACCACGTCTTTTGCATTCTTTAATGCATCCTGTAGTTGCCTGAGGTAATTAATGTCCTTTCTGATGGTAAAGACATTCGCCAGGTCGGCACCTGGTATGGGAGGCACCACCGGTCGTGAGCCAGTAGCCAATATCAGCCTGTCATAGCCGATAGTCTCTCCTTTAGCCATGGTTACGCTCTTCGCTCCCCTATCAATAGAGGTAACCTCATCGATCATCAGCTCGGCATCGCCCAAAAGGGATACGGGCATCACATCTTTCTCTGGAGAACCCAAAGTTCCCATAATATAGGGAATGCCACAGGGAACCAGAGCTTGTTCCTCCTTGCGAATAACAAGTATCTTGTTCAGCTTGTATTGTCTTTGAGCGGTAATCGCCGCTTCAATCCCAGCAGCGCTCCCTCCTACGATGACTACATCAGCGCTTTTCATGTTACACCTCATTAAATAGTTAGTTTAACTGCTATTTATTCGAATATATAGATCATATGCTCCATTTTACCTGATAGGTAACCCTCCGTGAAAATGAGCTGGATGTTGGTTATGGTGGTTTGCCCTGTTTTCGCTGGGTGTGGAGATATCCATAAGACCTACTCCCGTGTCATAGCCGTCCCACACTTAGGGCATCTCTGCTCATAACAGGGAATTCCTAATTGGTGGGCCATTCTTTCACCGCAGTTTGGGCAAACGCAGTACCCATCAGGGCCTGCCCCAAAACCTCCTCCTCGGCCTCGACCAGCCCTGCCTCTACCCATACCTCTACCGGTTCCTGGGCCTTGACCTCGTGGACCTGTTCCGTCTCCTCGTCGCATGTTCATCACCTCCTTTTAACCCTGGATTTTGGTTCTTTGATACTGGTTACTGGCCTCTACAATTGAGCATCGAGTATCATGTGTTTGATAAGACTTTTTGGCGCAAGAAACGCAAATCTCATAACTCAAGTACTGATAATGTAGCCTGGAAAGGGCTGATACATAGTTATTTATTGACCTTGATCTCTATTTGCTTCTTTTTAGCTTCCTCTACCTTGGGAAGCATTATCTTCAACACGCCCTTGTCAAAGGTCGCCTCAACTTTGTCGGCTTGCACGTTGAATGGGAGCCGAAAGGAACGCTGTAAAGACCCGTAACATCTCTCAATGCAATGATAATGTTCGTCTTTTTCTTCCTCTTCCTTCTCCTTCTCGCCCTTAATGATCAACAGGTCACCAGAGATACTCACGTTCACGTCTTTCTCATCCATGCCGGGTAGCTCTACCTTAATGAGAAGCTTATTTTCTGTTTCTGAAATATCAACGGTAGGCGTCCATTCTTCTGCAAACGTTCTAACAAGAGGTGCTTCACCAAAAAATTGTTTCCACAGTCTGTCCATTTCTGTACGAAATCAACTGAGTTCTCCACCAAACGGTCTCCAGGGAATTATTTCCATACAAACCACCTCCTTTTTGTTTGCCCTCCTCAGGCTTCGAGTAAACCACTTACTAATAACTATACTTCTTTATTCTCTTGCTGTAAATAACTGAATTAGGGATAACATACTTCCCTTTCTACTACCACTCTTACCTCATCAAAATCCTGGCATCTACCACCCAGCAACCTTCTCCTCGCGGCATTACCTCTACAGGGTTAAAGTCCAGCTCAGCAATCTGTGGTAATCTTCAACTAATGCAGAGAGTCTGGGCAGTAGATCCCCCAGGGACTTGGTGATACAGGTGTTAGTATGTATTTCCTCTCAATTTCAACAGCCATCTCTTTTCTCTTAGCTAATAAGAATAAACAGATTCTACAACTCTAAGATAGCTTTGCGAATCTTGCCGATTCATCGGTAGGGGTCGTGTCCTCTGCTGTGGAGGTGCTTGCTGAGAGCATAGGAGTTAGAGAATATTTTATTTGGAATTCTAGAAAGTTAGGAGTCTCTATAATCATTTGAGTTAGGAATTGGGTTTGTCAAGAAAAAATCTAGCAGATGGAAAGAAATATATGGAAAGAAATATATTGACAAATGAAATAGCATAAGCCAAGTTGAGAAAGTGTGAGTTTTATTCAATTCAATAAAGATAGGGTTTAAAATGATTTTTAAACTCTCCTTTCCCAAGTTATACCTATTTTATTTTCCAAATTTTTATATAGGAGGTAGCCATGAAAGTACTAGTAATAGATCCCCTAAAATGTTCAGGGGGCAAATCATGTGAGCTTGCCTGTTCCTTTGAGCAAACAGGTAAATTTAACATTGCAGATTCAAGGATAAAGATACACTTCTTTCCAGAAGAGATCAATTTCACGCCAACGGTCTGCATGCAGTGCAGGGATGCGTACTGTGCGCAAGTCTGCCCCACAGGCGCCTTGAGCAGACATAAGGAAAGCGGGGTTGTGTACCTTGACCAGAATAAATGTATTGGGTGTAAGCAGTGTATTGTCGCCTGTCCATGGGGATCTGTGAAACTTGATCACGCTGGAGAGACACTGATTAAGTGCGACACGTGTGGGGGGGATCCGGCATGCGTAAAAGTTTGTACCTCCGGTGCCCTCAAATTTGTTGAAGCAGATGAGGTTGTGCTTTCAAAACAAAGAGACACAGCAGAAAAGTACATGAAAATTGCTGAACAAATGGCAAAAGGGGGTGATGTAAATGCTTAAAGGCTTTAACGGAGTAATACTTCGAATAAATTTGACAAACAAGGAAGTAAAGAGAGAGGGAATCAATGAAGAATGGGCGAAGCTTTTTATAGGTGGCAGAGGGTATGGTGAAAAGATAATCTATGAGGAAGTCGATCCAAAAATTGACCCTTTATCTGAAGAAAATAAGGTTGTTATTGCTACTGGTCCTATTGTTGGGACCACGGCTCCGGCCTCCGGAAGAATCATGGTTATCACCAAGGGCCCGCTCAATAATACCCTCGCCTGTTCCAATGGCGGCGGATATTTTGGAATTGAACTCAAGATGGCCGGCTATGATATGATCATCCTTGAGGGTAAGGCAAAAGAGCCGGTGTATCTCTGGATTGACAATGATGAGGTTGAGATTAGAAACGCCAATGACATCTGGGGAAAGACAACAATCGAGACAGATAAGATTTTGAGAGAAAATACCCATATCGAAGCGAAGACCATGGAAATTGGGCCTGCAGGGGAGAAACTGTCCAAAATCTCCGGCGTTATGTTTGATGGCCATCGGGCATCAGGCAGGACCGGTGTGGGTGCAGTGGTAGGCAGTAAAAACTTCAAGGGGATCGCAGTGAGGGGCACAAAAGGGGTTGAGGTAGCAGATGTAGAAGGATTCAAAGAGGCAGTAAAAAATGCCTACGGCAAGTTAGCCGCCCATCCTGTCGCATCTGAAGGTCTTCCCACCTATGGTACTGCTGTTTTGATGAATATATTGAATAATGTTGGCTCCCTGCCCACGAAAAATGCCCAAGCCGCATATTTCCCAACCGCAGATAATATATCCGGTGAGGCAATGGTGAAAAAGACATTGATAAAGAAGAAAGGATGCGGAGGTTGTCCTATTGACTGTGGAAGGGTAACCGAGATTAGAGAGGGAAAATACAAGGGAGATCACGGAGAAGGCCCGGAATATGAGACAGCCTGGTCAATGGGGGCAATGTGCGGTGTGGATGATATCAATGCAGTTACCAAGGCCCATTACCTCTGCGATGAGTATGGTCTTGATGGGATCTCCGCGGGCGTAACCATTGCCTGTGCAATGGAACTCTATGAGAAGGGATACATGCCCAAAAATGATGCTCCTTTTCCAATAAAATTTGGCGATGGAGATAACGTTGTTGAGCTCGTAAAACTCATGGGTACAAGAGAAGGATTTGGGGATCTTCTTGCAGAAGGTTCTTACAGGCTTGCTGAACACTACGGGCACCCTGAACTTTCAATGAGTGTTAAGAAGCAGGAAATTCCCGCATATGACCCAAGAGGAGTGAAAGGCATAGGGCTTGAGTATGCCACATCAAATAGGGGGGCATGCCACGTAAGAGGATATACGATTGCCCCGGAAGTACTTGGGACCCCTATCCAGGTTGATAGACTTGCGTATGAAGGCAAAGCTGACTTGGTAAAACTGTTTCAGGACCTAACTGCTGCGGTTGATGCATCTGGAGCCTGCCTGTTTACGACGTTTGGTATGGAGGCCGCGAATTATGCAGAACTTGTTACGACAGCTACCGGGATTCCCTACGATGAGAAGGAACTCCTTCTTGCCGGAGAAAGGATCTGGAATCTTGAGAGACTCTTCAATTTAAAAGCTGGACTCACCGCAGAGGATGATACGCTGCCAAAGAGGTTCATGGAGGAACCCATCCCATCCGGGCCATCAAAGGGTGAGTTGAGCGAGCTCCATAAAATGCTTCCAGAGTACTACAAGGTGAGAGGATGGGATTCTGAGGGGAGGCCAACTGACGATAAACTTACGGAGTTAAGCCTGAAGTAAAAAAGAACGCTTGCTGTAGATTCCCAAGGACAGGAGACTTTTATGAAATACCTTATCATTGGAGGTAGTATCGCAGGGCTCTCGTGTGCACGAAAGATACGGAAGTTCGAGAAAGACTCCGACGTTGTTATTCTCTCCGAGGAGGAGAGACCCTATGCAAAGATGTCCCTCCCGTATCTCCTTGCGGGAGAAAGGGAAATATGGCTTGAAGTGCCGGCAGGTGTAGAGTTTTGTGGCCAAAAAAGTGTGGTAAAGCTCTTTCCAGACAAAAAGAAAGTGATTACGGAACAAGGGGAGGAATTTGTTTTTGACAAACTCCTTGTAGCCTCTGGAGCAGGGGCGGCAGTTTCCGAATTCAAAGGGAGTGCCTCCCCTGCTGTATTTACCGTGAGAAACCTTTCTGACATCCAGGGTATACAAAACAGGTTGAAGAAGGCACGCAAAAAGAAGGTTATCATCTCCGGCGCTGGCCTTGTGAGCATGGAAATGGGGGATGCAGTACAAAAGCTCGGTTTCACGCCTCTATTTCTCATATCGTCTCAAAAGGTATTCTCCATGATACTTGATGATGCAGGAAGTGAGGTTGTGACCAAGGATCTAAAGGAAAAGGGGGCAGAGATCCACTTCGGTGAGAGCATTAAGGTGATCGAAACGAGAGGTGAAGAAGTGGTTGTTGAGACACAATCAGGAAATGAATTCACCGGGGAGGTGGTAATCATCGGGAAGGGAGCAATTCCGAACACCGCATTTCTGACATCTTCGGGAATCGAAATTGATCGCGGAGTGATCGTAAATGATTTCCTTGAAACAAACAAAAAAGGGATTTTCGCTGCTGGTGACGTGTGTCAGGGATATGACATGGTGTATGGAGAGAAAAGGGTAAATGCCCTGTGGCCTGTGGCGATTGAACAGGGTGAACATACGGCAATGAACATGACCCATTTCAGAATTCCATATAAAGGAAGTGTGGCTAGGAATATTGTAACGGCCTTTGGAAATACGCTTTTCACTGCCGGGCTTTCGAGGGGCAATGAATTAGAAACCTATCAAAGGAGAGAAAAGAGAAACTACTCGAAGATTGTAGTGAGGGATGGAAAACTTGTGGGGGCTATATTTATCAATGTGGACATTGATCCAGGGGCCTACCTCTTTGCCATAGAAAGAAAGGCAGAGGTTGCCGGATTTAAAGACGTTATGCTTTCAGGTTCCCTCTCTTACACCCACCTTTTCCCCTTCCTCAGAGGGGCGTAATCCAACCGGCCAGGCGCGCTTTGGCCTCGATGCCCTTTTCGCGAGATTCTCCTTCAAGACCCGCCAGGTAAATTTCTATTTGCTTCGTCTGTCTCGCGAGATCTTCCTGGTACTTTTCCATGTAATTTCCCTCTGACCCCAAGGATACGGGGTCAGGCTCCACCACCTGCAGGAAAATCACTCTTGCATTATAATGATTGGGCAGTTCTTCAAGGTGAGATAATATCCTCTCCGCTCGTTTCGATCCATCTAATGGTGCCACTATAGTGTGATACATGATATTACTAACCTCTCAAGTCACTAAATGGAATGTTTGTTGCCTAAGGTAAATATGACATGATCCCTTAATCCTCTCCTAGCTCTGTTACATTTAAATACTCTTGCACCAGGTGCTCCCACAAGGCTATCTTGTCCGTATCATCTTTTGTCAGGAGGGGCTCTATGTTTTCGATTTGCTTCGCCGTTTGGTAGGTGTCAAATGGCACTGAAAGCAATGGAACATTTCGTTCTGATGCCTTTGAGATAATATTTTGTGGTGGCAAAATGTTGCCCGTCAAAATAATTCCCGCAGTATCTGTCTCCAAAGCAGCAAGTATCATATCACTTCGATCACCGCCAGTTATTACAACCTTGTTTCCCTCATGAAAGCTCGGAATGCTAAGTGCGGTGCTCGGAGACATAGCCCCGATGAGAATGGTCTTTACTGTATTATGTAACCCTCCTTCACCGGTAATGACTTTTGCCAGTAGTCGTTCCGCAAGGTAATTAACCGAGAAATGTGTTAGTTCTTCACGAGATGGGATTATCCCAATAACTTTAATTCCCATATCCATTATCCCAGGAAGGTATGTGTCCTTAAAGTCCTGTACGTCACGCACCTTGTTTACAATGACACCCCCA
>Ga0233413_10000908_pt1 | contig 13537 bp, 10 predicted proteins | sample Na_anoxic_6_MG_FD_189019 | JGI IMG/M metagenome (GOLD analysis project Ga0233413, IMG submission 189019) | Seawater microbial communities from Saanich Inlet, British Columbia, Canada - Na_anoxic_6_MG | ecosystem: Environmental > Aquatic > Marine > Inlet | place: Canada: British Columbia... | reverse complement strand
GTGATAATATCTCTATGGAGGTAAACTTGATAACCTCGATAGCGATGGAAAAGGAGCTCCGCTTTGCTATTCGGGAAGGCGGTAAGACAGTTGGTGCTGGAGTAATAAGTGAAATAGTGGAATAAGGTTATACACATGAGGGATATTATTACATTGGCTTGCGGAGTGTGTAAGCACAGAAATTACACTACTACCAAAAATAAGAAAAGAACACCTGATAAATTGCAGTTCAAGAAGTATTGTCCATTTTGCCGTACCCATACCCTTCATAAGGAAATAAAATAGCGTGAGTTTGTTGAGTTATTTGCGTTTTTTGAGTTCAGGGTAAACAATTAACACAGTAAACACAATAAACACATGTAATACAGGCCAGTAGCTCTAACGGTTAGAGCACCGGACTCCAAATCCGGGTGTTGGGGGTTCGAATCCCTCCTGGCCTGCCACTTTGAAATAGTTTTATTATTAATTGATGGGTAATTTGAATGTAACGTTGGTTTTTTTAACAATATTTCATTTATTATGAAAAAAAAGAAGGCACATAAAAAAAGAAAAGCTAGTAAAAAAACGAATGTAATGCCAGAGACCAGCAATTCTACACAGAGAAAAGCAGGTGGGCACATTGTTCCAGAAAAAGAAGATCTTCAACCAGCGCCGTTAAAAAAAGATGTGCATAAGAAAGCAGATAATAACGTATTTGTACTCAAAAGATATTTTATTGTTGCTCGACAATTTTTGTTTGATGCCAAAGTAGAACTTAAAAAAGTAACATGGCCTACAAAAAAGGAGCTTTTATCCACTACAGCAGTAGTTATAGTATTAGTTATCTTAATTGCCTTTTTTTTAGGTGTCGTAGATTTAGGTTTAGTCAAGATTATAAAGAATTTAATTAAATAAGTGTTATAAAACTCAGGTATTGGTGTGGAGCTAAACTGGTATATTGTTCATACATATTCTGGATTTGAAAACAGGGTGAAGTTGGCCTTACAAGAAAAGATTAAGTCCTTGGGGAAGGAGGAGTTTTTTGATCAGATAATAGTACCTACTGAGCAGGTTGTCGAATTAGTCAAAGGAAAGAAAAAAACATCATCTCGAAAATTCTATCCCGGCTACATTATGGTTCAGATGGCATTGACTGATGAAACGTGGCACATAGTACAAGATACAGATAAAGTAACAGGATTTTTAGGTGGAAAGATGAAACCTGTTCCGATTTCTGAAGAGGAGGCAAAAAGAATTCTCACCAGAATGGAGGATGGGCGGGAAAGGCCAAAACCAAAATTCCTTTTTGAAGAAGGTGACGAAGTGAGGGTGATTGATGGTCCATTTAATAATTTTAATGGAATGGTGGAGGAAGTAAAGCCAGATAAGGCTAAGTTAAAAGTTTTAATAAGTATTTTTGGGCGCTCAACACCAGTTGAGCTTGATTTTGTTCAGGTTACAAAAATATAAAAGGAAAAATATATGGCAAAAAAGGCTATTGCAACAATCAAATTGCAGGTAAAGGCTGGACAAGCCAACCCTTCGCCACCAGTAGGGCCTGCATTGGGGCAACATGGTGTTAATATAATGGAGTTTTGTAAAACTTTTAACACGCGGACACAAAATCAGGAGGGTATGATTATTCCTGTAGTTATAACGGTATACACAGATAAATCTTTTTCATTTATCACGAAAACTCCACCTTCTTCTGTCCTTTTAAAGCAGGCCGCAAATATCACAAAGGGTTCCTCTGATCCAAAGAGAGAGAAAGTGGGAACTGTAACCAGGAACCAGGTAGAGGAGATAGCTAAATTAAAATTTAATGATCTGAGTGCTGTTGATTTACAAGGGGCATTAAAGATCATTGAGGGTACCGCCCGAAGTATGGGAATCACTGTTGAGAATGGAGAAAGTAATTAAATTTAGGAAGATAAAATGCCCAAGAGAGGAAAAAAGTATATCGAGGTCAATAAAAAAGTAGATGGATTGAAAAAATATCCATTTAAAGAGGCTATTGAATTAGCAATAGATAGTTCATATGTGAAATTTGATGCCTCATTAGACATATCTGTCCGGTTAGGTGTTGATCCACGCCATGCCGATCAGATGGTAAGAGGTACGGTTTCTCTGCCTCATGGTATCGGAAAGTCAACGAGGGTAGTAGTTTTTGCTAAGGGAGAAAAGGAAAAAGAGGCAACAGAAGCTGGCGCTGATTTTGTGGGGGCTGAGGATCTCTCAGAGAAGATACAAAACGGTTGGCTTGAATTTGACAAGGCTGTTGCTACTCCAGATATGATGGGCATAGCAGGTAAATTAGGTCGTATTTTAGGTCCAAGAGGTATGATGCCCAATGCAAAACTCGGTACTGTAACCTTTGATGTAGCCAAGGCCGTCACAGAACTAAAGGCAGGAAAAATTGAGTTTAAGGTGGATAAGACGGGAATCATACATGCCTCTATAGGGAGGGTATCTTTCGGGACAGATAAGCTCCTGCAGAATACCGCCTTTTTTCTTGATACTATCTTACGGTTAAAACCACCATCCAGCAAGGGAACCTATCTGAAAAGCATAACTCTATCAACAAGTATGGGGCCAGGTATTAAATTAGATACAACTAACATTCGAGATCTTCTCAGGTAACAGCGAGTTAGAAAAATAAATGTTTTGTCCCCAAGAAATTTTTTCTCCCAAGATGAATCCAATGAGTAAAGGAGAGAGGAGGTGATGTAATCTTTGGACAGAAATGAAAAGAAAAAAATTGTAGACGATTTACATCAAAGGCTTGGAAAGGCCTACGGAACCTTTCTGGTTGATTATAAGGGCTTAAACGTTGATGAGCTTACAAAACTGAGACATAAGTTAAGAGAAGAAGATGTTGAATTTCAAGTTGTAAAGAATAGGCTGTTATTAATCGCATCTCAAGACACAGAGGCAGATGTTTTAAAAGATTTTTTCGTCGGTCCTTGTGCTTTAGCCATAACGTATGATGATGGAGTGACATCTGCCAAGGTTTTAACAAAATTTATGCAAGAATATAAAGCATTAGAGATAAAGATTGGTCAAATAAATGGTAAAGTTATTGAATTTTCTGCCATTAAAAGATTAGCCCAGCTTCCTTCAAGAGAGGTTCTTCTTTCAAAGCTTCTTTTTTCTCTTTCTGGCGTACACACTTCTTTTGTTCGATTATTATCTGAGATGCCTCGAAGATTAGTTAATGTTTTAGAAGCCCTAAAAAGACAAAAAGTATAAAGACTAAATAGGTAATAGCTCAATAAAAAGGGGTAAAGTCCCTGGATTCCCGCCTGCGCGGGAATGACGAAATGACCTAACCCCATGTCATTCCTGCGAAAGCAGGAATCCAGAAAGGTGGTGTACGAAAATGTTGCCCCTGTTTATTGAGCTATTACCTAAATAGATTGGTTTGATTTGTTCCAAAATTGGTCTATTTAGTGAAACAAGCGAGATAATTTTAACAAAAAGGAGATTAGGTAGATATGGCAACCAAGATAAGCAAAGATGATGTAATTGAATTTATTTCCAATATGACGGTCTTAGAACTGTCAGAATTAGTAGAAGAGTTAGAGAAGAAATTTGGTGTTTCAGCTGCTGCCCCGGTAGCAGTAGCAGCTGCTGCCCTTGAAAAAGATGAAAAGGCAGAGGAAGAAGAAAAAACAGAGTTTGATGTGGTGCTGACAGGAGTGGGTGATAAAAAGATTCAGGTGATTAAGGTTGTTCGGTCTGTCACAAATTTAGGATTAAAAGAGGCCAAGGAGTTGGTTGATGGAGCTCCCAATAAAGTAAAAGAGGGTGTTTCAAAAGAAGATGCGGAGAACATAAAGAAACAGCTTGAAGAAGCTGGGGCTATCGTAGATATAAAATAGACCTTAACCATGACAATTTTCTTTTGTTATGGCCATTTAATTTTTGATATCCAGCTGTAAAATAATATTTATCCTGTCAGAAAGAGAATGTGGTCATCTCTAGTTGGTTGAACAAATCAATACGGTTGAGCAGGTTTTAACGCCTGGCGTACATTTTAAAAAGACTTAAAAGGAGATCGTAGTGTGAACAAGGAAGATAGTGCAGATTTTTATCCGAGGAAAAACTTTGGGAGAATAAAAACTGTTCTTGATATACCCAATCTTATAGATGTGCAAAGAGATTCCTATCAACGTTTTTTACAACAGAATATTCCATCTGAAAAGCGCAAAGATATTGGACTTCAAGGGGCATTCAAGAATGTGTTTCCAATTCAAGATTTGAATAAGACATGTTCCTTGGAATTTGTGAGATATTTTTTTGAAGATATCAAATACAATGAGGAGGAATGCCTCAAAAAGGGAATGACCTATGAAGCACCGACTAAGATAGTTGTTCAACTGTTGGTATTTGATTTTGATGAAATTACTGGCAGCAAAAATATTCGGGATATTAAGGAACAGGAGATCTATTTTGGTACCTTACCAATGATGACTGAGAGAGGGACCTTTATTATTAATGGTGTAGAGAGGGTGGTTGTGAGTCAGCTTCACAGGTCTCCAGGTGTCTTTTTTGATAATGATAAGGGAAAAACACACCCAAGCGGGAAACCCCTTTATTCTGCCAGAATTATTCCCTTGCGGGGTTCCTGGATTGACTTCGAATTTGATGCCAAGGACATACTTTTTGTGAAAATTGATAGGAGAAGAAAATTTCCGGCGACCATCCTTCTCAAGGCCTTTGGCTATAGTGAAGAAGAAATCTTACGAAATTTTTATAAGATAGAGAAGATCTTAGTTGATAAAGACTCCTTCAGCTGCATTTTAGACCTCAATACCCTTCAAAACCAAAAGATACCCGAAGATATTATTGACCAAAAAACCGGAGAGGTTATAGGCAAAAAAGGCGAGAAATTTAGTAAGAAACTGTACAAGAAACTTGTTGATATCGGTTTAAAAGAAATACCGACAAATTCAAATTACCTTCAGGGAAGGATTGCTGCCCGTGATATAGTTGACCCCCAGACAGGAGAAGTATTAGTAAGAACAAATCAAGCCTTTGAAGAAGAGAGTTTAGAGCTTATACAGAATAAGGGTATTAGAGACATTGACTTATTAATTTTAGATTCGCTGGAGGTCAGCACATCAATAAGAAACTCGATGCTTTTAGACAAAGTCGTAACCACCGATGATGCTATTTTGGATATTTACCGAAAGTTAAGGCCGACGAGCCCACCAACACAAGAGATGGCCAATACCTATTTTAATAACCTCTTTTTTAATCCTTCTACCTATGATCTTTCTCAAGTTGGCCGCTTGAAAATGAATTACAGGCTTAACCAAGATGTTACCCTTGAGGTATGCACATTAAGAAAAGAGGATATAATAGAGACAGTTAAAGAACTGGTAAACTTGAATGTGAAAGAAGGTGCAGTTGATGATATAGATCATCTGGGAAATCGTAGAGTGAGGTCAGTAGGGGAATTATTAGAAGAAGGATATAGGGTTGGACTAATTAGGATGCAAAGGGCAATTAAAGAGAGAATGAGCCTCCAAGATGTTGATGCATTGATGCCTCGTGATTTAATTAATTCTAAACCTGTTTCAGCTGTTATCAATGAATTTTTTGGATCGAGTCAGTTGTCCCAGTTTATGGACCAAACTAATCCGCTGTCAGAGATAACTCATAAAAGGCGCTTGAGTGCACTGGGCCCTGGAGGATTAACCAGGGAGAGGGCCGGATTTGAGGTGAGAGATGTACACCCAAGTCATTATGGTCGAATATGCCCTATTGAAACCCCTGAAGGACCAAATATTGGCTTGATTGTTTCTTTAAGCACCTTTGCTCATGTAAACGATTTTGGTTTTATAGAAACTCCCTACAGGAAAGTTGAAAATGGTGTTGTTTCAGCGGACATAGAGTATTTAACAGCTATGGATGAAAAGGAATATCCTATCGCTCAAGCTAATGAGCAACTTGATTCTGAAGGTCATTTTGTGAGGGATATTGTAGCTGCCAGAAAGGGTGGTGAAGCGTGTTTAGTCTCTGCTAACGAAGTGAAATATATGGATGTTTCTCCAAACCAGTTAGTGAGTGTCGCTGCATCATTAATTCCTTTCTTAGAGCATGATGATGCGAATAGGGCCCTGATGGGTTCCAATATGCAGAGGCAGGGCGTGCCACTTTTGCAACCTAAGTCTCCACTTATTGGAACAGGAATTGAAAAAGTTATAGGAAAGCATTCAGGTGTAGCTGCGATAGCCAGGAAAGATGGAACTGTTGAAAGCGTGAGTGCCTCTCGTATAGTTATTCGACCAGAGAGAGAGGAGGATGGTGTTGAGATTTACAAGTTATTAAAATTTCGACGCTCGAACCAGAGCACCTGTTATAATCAGAAGCCAATTGTAAAAAAAAGGGATAGAGTTAGAAAGGGACAAATTATTGCAGATGGTCCAGCCATGGAGAAAGGTGAACTTGCTTTAGGAAGGAATGTCACAGTAGCATTTCTTTCCTGGGGTGGCTATAATTTTGAAGATGCAATTTTAGTAAGCGAGAGGTTAGTACGGGAAGATGTATTTACCTCTATCCATATAGAAGAGTTTTCTGTTTTGGCAAGAGACACAAAACTTGGACAAGAAGAAATTACTCGGGATATACCGAACGCAGGAGAGGAGGCCCTTGAGGGGCTTGATGAAAGTGGCATTATCCGGTTAGGTGCTGAAGTAAGCCCTGGCGATGTTTTGGTTGGAAAAATTACTCCTAAGGGGGAGACTCAATTGTCGCCAGAAGAGAAGCTTCTTCGTGCTATTTTTGGTGAAAAGGCAGGTGATGTGAAAGATAGTTCGTTACGAGTTCCGCCTGGTGTAGAAGGTATAGTAATCGATGCGAAGGTATTCTCTCGTAAAGGCGTGGAGAAAGATGAAAGGACAAAAGCCATTCAAGCTGAAGAGATCAGTCAATTATCAAAAGACAAAAAGGATGAAATCGAGGTTATAGAAAGAAATGCTCGAGAGAAATTGGCTTCTCTGTTAGAAGGAAAACATCTTAAATCAGATTTAAGGCATACAGGGACCGGTAAGGTTTTATTGGCAAGAGGTCAGGTTATTGATCATGAATTTTTAAAGAACGTTCCTGTAGATTCTTGGCAAGGTGCGAATATCAAGGCCGACATGGAAGTGATTGAGAACATGGAATCAGTAGTATTAATGTATCAACAGCAGATAGAAAAATTGGAGGAGCTTTTTAAAGAGAAGATAAAGAGGTTAGATATTGGCGATGAATTATCGCCCGGGGTAATTAAACTGGTAAAGGTATTTGTGGCTGTCAAGCGAAAACTATCTGTCGGTGACAAGATGTCCGGTCGTCATGGAAATAAGGGCGTCATTTCCGTAATACTTCCTGTAGAAAATATGCCCTATTTTGCTGATGGTACACCAGTAGATATAGTTTTGAATCCTCTTGGTGTTCCTTCCAGAATGAATGTGGGACAGATTTTAGAGACACATCTTGGTTGGTCTGCGTATGAGCTTGGTAAACAGATACGAGTATTGATGGAAAACATTAAAGGTAAAAGCGAAGTAAGAGATAAATTGAAGGGAATCTATTCTAAAGAATATGATCAGATTTTTGCTGGTGTCTCGGAGGAAGAGATCAAGGCCAAACTTGATTACATAAAGGATGGTGTACATATGGCTACACCTGTTTTTGATGGGGCTCAAGAAGAGGAAATAATTGAGTGTTTACGCGAGGCAGGTTTACCTGTGAGCGGGCAAGTGGTTTTGTATGATGGTAGAACAGGCGAACCTTTTGATCACCATGTAACGGTAGGTATAATGTATATGATGAAACTTCATCATTTGGTAGATGCTAAGATCCATGCTCGTTCCATTGGCCCCTATTCTTTAGTTACTCAGCAGCCTCTTGGTGGTAAAGCCCAGTTTGGAGGTCAGCGCTTGGGGGAGATGGAGGTCTGGGCAATGGAATCTTACGGAGCGGCATATTCTTTACAAGAGTTTTTGACTGTCAAATCGGATGACGTCGCTGGCCGGACACGGATGTATGAAAAGATTGTAAAGGGAAACAATTTTTTAGAAGCAGGACTACCAGAGTCCTTCAATGTTTTGGTAAAAGAACTGCAGAGTCTCGGTTTAGAAGTAGACTTGAACGAGGATGGAGAGACTCTTTAAAAATGTAAAGCGTAAAATTTAAAATTTTCAATTTAAAATCTCAAATCCTATATTACTAATTTTGACTTACTAAAAGGAGGAAGCCTTGGAAGATTTGTATGGTTTTTTCACAAAGCCAAAGGACCCTTTAAGCTTTAAATCGCTACAGATTTCTATTGCTTCACCTGAGAAGATACGAGAGTGGTCTTATGGCGAGGTTAAAAAGCCTGAAACCATTAATTATCGAACCTTTAAACCTGAAAGGGATGGATTATTTTGCGCAAAGATCTTTGGCCCTACAAGGGATTATGAGTGTCTTTGTGGAAAATATAAAAGGATGAAGCATAGGGGAGTGGTGTGCGAGAAATGTGGTGTGGAGGTTACGCACTCTAAGGTGAGAAGACAGAGAATGGGTCATATTGAATTAGCAACGCCTGTGGCACATATCTGGTTTTTGAAGTGTATCCCTTCTAAAATCGGCTTGCTTTTAGATATGACTCTTAAGGCCTTGGAAAAGGTACTTTACTTTGAGAATTATGTGGTTATCGATCCAAAAGACACCCCGCTCACCAAGAGTGCCTTATTGACAGAGGAGCAGTATCTGAAGGCCAAAGAGGATTATGGAGACGGATTTATCGCTGGAATGGGAGCTGAAGCCATTCAAATAATTCTCAGAGAGATAGATTTAGAAATGCTTTCCCCTAAGTTAAAGGAGGAGTTGCTGAGCACCAAATCAGATGCCAAAAGGAAAAAGCTTTCAAAGCGCCTTCGAATAGTCGATGCCTTTCGATCATCCAAGAATAAACCAGAGTGGATGATAATGGATGTTATACCTATTTTACCGCCAGACCTAAGGCCTTTAGTGCCTCTTGATGGGGGAAGATTTGCTACCTCAGATCTCAACGATCTTTACCGCAGGGTTATAAACAGGAACAATAGGCTGAAACGCCTCTTAGAATTAACTGCGCCTGATATTATAATTCGAAATGAAAAAAGAATGCTGCAGGAGGCTGTAGATGTTTTGTTTGATAACGGAAGGCGAGGTAAGACTATAACTGGTGCAAATAAGCGACCATTAAAATCCCTCAGTGATATGCTTAAGGGTAAGCAGGGGAGATTTAGGCAAAATTTACTCGGAAAAAGGGTGGATTATTCAGGAAGATCTGTGATTGTTGTTGGTCCCGATTTAAGATTGCATCAGTGCGGACTTCCAAAACAGATGGCTTTAGAGCTTTTTAAGCCCTTTATTTATGATAAGCTCGAGCAAAAAGGCATGGCAGGCACCCTGAAGAAAGCCAAAAAATTAGTTGAAAACGAAACACCAGAGGTCTGGGATTGCTTAGATGAAGTAGCTAAGGAACACTGTGTTTTGCTTAATAGGGCGCCTACTCTTCATAGGCTCGGAATGCAGGCATTTGAACCTGTTCTTATTGAAGGTAAGGCTATTCAGCTTCACCCTCTCGTGTGCACTGCTTTTAACGCCGATTTTGACGGCGACCAGATGGCTGTCCATGTCCCTCTTTCTGTTGAAGCCCAGACTGAAGCCAGGGTATTAATGCTATCTACGAACAATATCCTTTCACCATCCAATGGTGATCCTATCATTGTACCAACCCAAGATATTGTATTAGGCATCTATTATATGACGAAAGAGAGGCCATTTGGCAAAGGTGAACATATAATTTTTGCTAATATGGAAGAGGTGAGAATGGCCTATGATGCTGGCGAATTGGATCTACATACTTCTATAAGGGTTAGAATTGATGGCCAAATATTCAGGACGACTACTGGAAGGGTAATCCTTTATGAAATTTTTCCGAAAGAGTTACCCTTTGAAATGGTAAATAGAATAATAGCCAAGAAGGGGCTGAGGGATATTGTCAATGAATGTTATCGTTCTTTAGGTACGAAGGCAACGGTTATTTTAGCGGATAGACTTAAAGATATTGGATACAAGTATGCGACGATCTCCGGTATCTCTATCTCAACTAAAGATATGGTTACCCCGAGAAAGAAATATAAGATTATAGAAGAGGCTGAAGGTGAGGTAAAAAAGATTGAAAGTCAGTATAGCGATGGTTTGATTACCGACGGGGAAAAATATAATAAAGTAGTTGATATTTGGACAAAGGCCACAGAGGTAATTTCCTCGGAAATGATGGATGAAATGGCTATGGAGGAATTGGAAGCGCCTGATGGAACGAAAAAAAAGAGCGATAGTTTTAATCCAATATATATGATGTCTGATTCAGGTGCGAGAGGTAGCAAGGATCAGATGAGGCAGTTGGCAGGAATGAGGGGCTTAATGGCAAAACCCTCTGGAGAGATTATTGAGACTCCTATCACTGCAAATTTCCGTGAGGGTTTGACAGTTTTAGAGTATTTTATCTCTACTCATGGTGCACGAAAGGGATTGGCAGATACCGCGCTGAAGACGGCTAATTCAGGATATCTGACTCGCAGGCTGGTAGATGTGTCTCAGGACGCCTGTATCACAGAGGAAGATTGCGGCACTATGGACGGGATCTGGGTAGAGTCATTAACTGAGGGTGGTGAGGTGATTCTGCCTGTATCAGAGAGAATTCTGGGAAGAATTGCAGCTGAAGATATCACTGACCCGATAACCGGAGAATTACTACTTAAGTACAACGAAGAAATAGATGAATCAGCAGTTGAAAGGATCGAGAGATCTTGGATTGAAAAGGTAAAAATTAGATCAGTATTGACATGCAGGGCAGTGAGAGGGGTCTGCAAAAAGTGTTATGGTAGAAACTTAGCAAATGGTAGAGAGATTGATATAGGTGAGCCGATAGGCATTGTTGCAGCACAGTCTATTGGTGAGCCAGGCACGCAGCTCACCATGCGGACATTTCATATTGGGGGTACAGTAACGAGAAAGGTAGAACAGTCTACAATTCAGTCCAGGAATAGTGGGAAGATTACATTTTATAATCTCAAGACAGTAATGAATACCAAAGGGGACCATGTGGTAATGAATAGAAATGGGGATATCGGAGTGGTGGATGCAAGTGGAAGAGAGTTAGAACGGTACCCAGTTATATATGGCGCTATAATTAAGGCTAATGATGGAAAAGAGATACATACTGGTGAGCTCTTAGTAGAATGGGATCCCTTTACTATACCGATTTTAACAGAGGTCTCTGGCAGGTTAAAGTTTGGCGATATTTATGAAGGTAGAACAATGCAGGAAAAACTGGATTCAGTAACTGGTAAATCAAGTAGAGTTATTGTTACATCTGGTGATCCAGACGTTAGGCCGAGGATTTCAATAAAAGGTTCTTCTGGAAAAACAATTCAGCTCTCAGGTGATTCGCCAGGGGCAGTTGCCAGGTATTTCCTTCCTACAGGTGCTATTATTATGATATCAGAGGGAGATGAGGTTTATGCCGGTGATGTGTTGGCCAAGATACCAAGAGAAACCACAAAGACGAAAGATATTACGGGTGGTTTGCCAAGGGTTGCAGAATTATTTGAGGTCAGGAAACCCAAAGATCAGACCCTATTAAGTGAGATCGATGGAACAGTATCCTTTGGAAAATATTTATTAGGAAAAAGGCGGGTAATTATCACACCTGAAATTGGCAAACCTGCTGAATATGTTGTGCCCAGAGGTAGACATGTAAGCGTTTTTGATGGAGATTATGTGAGAGCTGGTGAAGCCCTCATGGAAGGTTCGGCTAATCCTCATGATATTTTAAGAATAAAAGGCCCTAAAGAACTATCCAAATACCTCGTTGATGAAGTTCAAAAGGTCTATCGCCTCCAGGGTGTGAAGATCAATGATAAGCATATAGAGGTGATTGTCAGACAGATGTTGAGAAGAGTATTAGTGAAGGAAGTTGGAGATTCAGATTTTATCTTAGGAGAAGAGATTGAGCGGTGGCGTTTTGAGGAAACAAATCAGGAAATTATTGCAAAGGGAGGCAAGCCAGCCGTAGGGGAACTACTTTTACTGGGAGTTACAAAGGCATCAATTAATACTGATAGCTTTATATCAGCTGCATCGTTTCAGGAAACTACAAAGGTCTTAGCAGATGCAGCCGTGGAGAGCAAAGTAGATTATTTAAGAGGCCTCAAAGAAAACGTTATTATGGGCAGACTTATACCTGCTGGAACAGGTTTGAGTATGCACAGAGGGTTAGATATAGAGGTGGAAAAATAATTTTTTTAGAAAAGGGTTGAAATAATTTTTTAGATAGAATAAAAAGCATTCACAGCATAGCGCAGAATAATTTTTTAAAAGAGAAATAGATGCCAACGATTAATCAACTCATTAAAAATGGGCGGCAGAGGGTAAAGAAGAAAATTAAGACACCAGCCCTAAGAGGGTGTCCACAAAAAAGGGGTGTATGTATCAGGGTTTACACATCTACTCCTAAGAAACCTAACTCGGCCTTGCGTAAGGTTGCGAGGGTACGCTTGACAAATGGAATAGAGGTTACTTCCTATATTCCAGGGATTGGACATAACCTGCAAGAGCATTCTGTTGTTCTCATCAGGGGTGGGAGAGTTAAGGACTTACCAGGCATAAGGTATCATATCATCCGGGGCACCTTGGATAGCTCAGGAGTCGAAGATAGAAGGAAAAGCCGCTCCAAATACGGAACTAAGAAGCCTAAGGGAATTTAATTGGGTTTGTTGAGTGTGGTGAGTTTCCTGTGTGTATTGTGTCAGAACCCAATAAACTCAATGAACATAATGAACACTAGTTGGAGGCACTGGAATGCCGAGAAAAGCAGTAATCTTAAAAAGAGAAATTTTGCCTGACCCTAAATATAAAAGTGAATTAGTTACTAAATTCATTAATAGAATTATGCAAAGAGGAAAAAAGAACTTAGCTCAGTCTATTCTCTATGACGCCTTTGATATTATGCATGAGAAGGCCAAGGAAGATCCGCTATCTCTTTTTCAGAAGGCTATCGAAAACGTTAAGCCAGTAGTTGAAGTAAAATCAAGAAGAGTCGGTGGTTCTACCTATCAGGTGCCTACTGAAGTGAGATATTTGCGGAGGACTACACTAAGTTTACGATGGATACTCACAAGCGCCAAACAAAGGGGTGAAAAAGGAATGGCAGCAAAATTAGCAGGGGAGCTGCTTGATGCCTCTAAGGGAAGGGGCGCTGCCTTTAAGAAGAAGGAGGATACACATAGGATGGCGGAGGCAAATAAGGCTTTTGCTCATTATCGTTGGTAAGCTTGTACTTCAGAGGTGTATCCTTGATATTCCAAACAGAGAGGACTTTTAAAACCTAAATTGATTATATTAGAAAGAGGATTTATTTTAAGGAGGTAACGACAATGGCCAAAGAAAAGTTTAAGAGGACAAAGCCCCATGTAAATGTCGGCACCATCGGTCATATAGATCATGGTAAGACGACGTTAACAGCGGCAAT
>Ga0233413_10000906_pt1 | contig 13551 bp, 10 predicted proteins | sample Na_anoxic_6_MG_FD_189019 | JGI IMG/M metagenome (GOLD analysis project Ga0233413, IMG submission 189019) | Seawater microbial communities from Saanich Inlet, British Columbia, Canada - Na_anoxic_6_MG | ecosystem: Environmental > Aquatic > Marine > Inlet | place: Canada: British Columbia... | reverse complement strand
GGAGCTTTTTGAAAACCTTTTTTTAGAACAGTAGCACAAAGCACCCTCCTTAAAGGGCCTGAATTTATGTTGTGGCAAGCTTACGCCTGTGGTTCCGATTTGTCAAGGAATATGGGAGCAAGGAAGCTCCCCAGTGAAATAGCAAAAGGCCCCAGTGGAATAGTTACTGATTCCACCCCAGTACGATCTGCCTGACCTACGGGATAAATGGGGCAGGCGGGGTAAACATAGCTAATAGCTCAAAGTATTGATTGGTTCTGTGTTCACCGTTCAAGGTTCAGGGTTACAGGCTTGCCCGGATCAGTGCACTAATAGCTAACCTTACCGTAAACGGCACTGCATGTTATTTTCATATCCAATCTATGCCCATAATTACAAAACATGTTCAAGAAAATTAAAAATATGGACACGATTTCAGCACATGTCTGCGTTATGGACACAAATCTTTAACAAGTCGATGAATCGACAGATTATCGACACGTTTTCGAAACATGTCGCTGTCATCGACACGTTATTCTGAAAGCAGTTCATAGAGCTTAGTATTCAGATAGAGGTTTTCCTTCCCCATCTTTTGCATTCTGAGAAGGCCTATCTCCTCTAAATTCTTCAGGTATTCTGCAGCCGCCTGCCTTTTGACAATCCCGGCATCAACCAGAAACTGTACCTTGCTGTAAGGCTGCCGGAATAATATTTCGATCAACTCCTTGGAATATACCCGAGACGGGAGATTCTTCTTTGCAAATTGAAGGGCCTCGTTCATGAGATCCCGAATGCCGAGGATCTTGTCCCGTGTGTGTAGGGCCGTTTTCTCCACAGCTTCTAGCATATAAAGGATCCAGGCATCCCACTCTCCATCCTGCGTAACACTCCGAAGATGGTGATAATAGTCTGATTTCTGCTCAATGATGTATTTGCTCAGGTAGAGGACAGGTAGATCAAGAAGCCCCTTAAAGAGAAGGTAGAGGATATTCAAGATTCGGCCTGTCCGGCCGTTTCCATCTGTGAAGGGATGGATGGCCTCAAATTGATGGTGGATGAGTGCGAGTTTTATTAGAGGATCTACCCCGTCTTCCTCATGGATGTATTCCTCGAGATTTTTAAGCTTCTCTCGGATGAGTGCCACTCCCTCGGGCGGTGTAAAAACCACTTCGCCTGTTGCTGCATTTGCGATCTTGGTTCCAGGTGTGTTGCGGATGCCCGCTTGATTTCCCCGGATGGTTTGGACAATGCGAATAAAGAGGTTGGTGGTGAGAAGAGGCCGTTCCTGAAGTGCATTGAATCCCAGCCATAGAGCCTCTCTGTATCTCAATACCTCCTTTGTAGCGGGGTCAATCTTGCTGGTTTTGGCGCTGAAGGCACGAAAGAGGGCATCATGGGTTGTAATGATATTCTCAACTTCAGAACTCGCCTTTGCTTCCTGCAAAATAATTGAGTTCACCAGAATAGCTTGATTCGGAATAGTCGCTCCCAGTCCCTTCAATTCAGCCAAAGCGCGGCCAGCTGAAATGGCTTTCTTTAATATTGCCTTAGTTTCGATGTTCTTACTTGGTGGGAGTAAAGGCAGATCATTATAGGGCTTGAGATGGTCAAAGGCCATATCTCAGCACCTCCATCCTAAAGTTACGGTCAAATCATGACTTCCAGTAGAATTTTCTTTACGGTACATTAAATAGACGTAAAAAAGCTCCACCCTCATTGAGAGGTGATGGAGCTTTAGGTATAACCTATTTAAAGAATGATTGAGCATTCCACACTCCTTAATAGTCAGAGAAAGCGCCCAAATATAGGTAAAGCTACTCTTAAATTTCTTATCCGTCAAGGAATTCTCGTTTGATAAAACTACCCGACAAGGTTTATTGTCCTTATCCATTACCGGCCAGTAATCAGTGTCAATATGAGTTACAAAACCAATTGTATCTCATTCGCGAGCCTCAAAAACGTTATTATCTTATTCACTGTCAAAGGGTGGTTTACCAGCTCAGAAAGCAGAAATTTGTGGACTATAGAATCGACAAAAGAAGTGCTTTGTGGATAACAAAATTGCCTTTTGTTATCCACAAAATGCTTTGAAGATAATTCATGGTACTCAAAAGACCTTGCGCCCCTCTGTAATATTGGGGAGGTCGCGAAAGGCCACGACGGCCGACTCACGGCCTTTTGCTTGCCGTAACACCCTAAACAGTCCACTATCACGAAGTTTTTTGATCATTTTTTTGGCCGGTGAAAATAGGGGCAAACCTTTACTTTTAACTAAAGATTTATGCACTACTGTGATAAAAGGAGACGTAGATTCTAAAACAACTTAATAGTGAAAGTTGGTTTGAATTTGTGTCTCACATTGTTTTTCCTGCCACAATCACCTCTTGGTATATCGTAAGTAAATTTTCTAAATGCCAGACAGGATATCTCAATCATTGGAGAGAAATAAATTGCTAAAATGAAAAATTACATAAGAGCAAAAGAGATGTGTTCTGATTGGTATTATCCATGGAAATATTTATCTTTGCATTCTTTTTCAAATAATTTAAAAACCTGCTTTTCTCATCCCGGTTATATTTATGGGCACTGCTTACTGCACTGTAAATATTTCCTGAATAAAAACCGAGCTCAAAAAAGGTAATTATCCCCCCAATGGCATCCAGGTCATGATCAAAGGCCTCATAAGCAGCATAGATCATTGCGCCATTCAATAAAAATGATATAAGGGCATCTTTTTTTCTCTCACAATATAGATGCCCTGCCCCAGGGATGATAGCAAGCAATCCAGCAGTGGTGGGATTTTTCCTCTTTAAAAGTGGCTTACTATCGGGTTCTATTAAGATTTGCCTGAGGTTGTATTGTTCTGTGTTTTGAGAAGACACCTTTTCAAAGCTCTCACAGGCTTTTTCCCATATCTAAAATTTCTTACCAAATAGAACATGCTGCTCGCAAGCCCTGTATTTCCCATCTATGGCAAAATTCCCGCGCATATATCTCGGCGATTTCGTTGGCTTTCTCTTGGATACAATAGACCGCATAGAAAAATGTGCATGTCGTGTAATCGGTGTGATAGATATCCTTAAAGAATAATTTTCATAAGGGAAAACGGCATAACGTAAATAAATCACCGTGATTTCGTAATTTGATTGAACATTTGCACCGTTCATCCCCGTTTACAAAACAGGGTATTCTGGTTAAAGTTTTATAAAACCTGAGATTGTGTATGAAGGACGACATCACACAAATACCGGAATGCCAGGCAAACGCATAGACTCATGAGTCGTCATAAGTTGAGACCTTTGCAAAAGCTGAGAATCTTTGTCATCCTTTGAAAGACGATGGATTTTTCTGAGGTGACTGGTGAAAGGGTGCTGTCTTTTCGCTACTTATCAGTGGGGGAAACCGCAGGCCCCGATTTATCGGGGCAATGCGGAGGTGGCAAAACTCCCCCATAGATAAGTTGCTGAAAAGACCAACACGAGAGCCTTGGGACTGAAGAAAAGTCCATCCTCTTTAAGGAAATATGAGTTATGCAAAGCTCTCAAGTTATTGGGATTTCTCATTATTGACGAGCTGCGGACCACGTATCGGAAGATCCCGAAGTATCAGTATAGTCCCCGCTCATAGACGTATTATTTGCGTTCACAGAACCGGTAAGCGTTAAAACTAACCCGTCATTGAAGGTGATAACTATTGTAAGGTACCTTGGACTCACTACGCCCGGATCAAAAGTAGTCGTAACGGTAATCCCTGTTATATAATTAGGATCTCCCGCCCCGGGGGTGGCCGTTGCATCAATATCATCAGGTGCCCTATGGGCCGTAATTTCCATAGTTATTGGACTAATTCCCTCATATCCGACGGGTTGTAAAAGCCAGGTCGCGACAATATTTAATGGATCTGCTTCATCCTCCCCATCGCCGCCGCCGCCGCCACAACTGACCAGCATCGTAGAACCAAGAAAAAGAACACTAAGTAGAATTGCTATAAGCTTACTATGTTTCATAACATTTCCTCCTTTTTAAATACGGTTAATGATTTATACTACTGTTGGATAAAAAATAACTTCCCGAAAAATTCTGGTTTCGCTTAAGATAAAAGTCTCAGATTATGAAGGCAAATGTCATAGATTCTTTAAAGATTATTTTATCATCATAACTTCGTCAAAAATTCATTTAACAATCTACATAGCAGAACTCAATTTTTGTGCAATGAAGCATAGCAAACTGTCATTGTTTGTCAAGTACAAAATGCCTGCAAGCAATTACTTAAGCCCCAATGCTGTGAATTATCACGCTGGGCAAGCCGCTAATTATGTCTTAGCATGGAATATGGAAGATGCCCAAACTGAGGCCGCAGATGTCCTGAGGATAGACAACAAATTCTTATTAGAATCGTGGCGCAAAGACCAGTTGTATAAGGACCAGGCATATCTGGATAAACTGATCTATGCCATGCGCAAAGTGGGTCTGCCTAAAACGCCACCACTGCCCTTTCCCGACAAGCCATCTATTGCCGGTGAGCCTTCTTTCAGTAGAAAGAACCCAAACCTTGTTGAGCACAGTGCTTGTAAGGAGTTTGACCAGTTTATAGCCATCTTTTTAATCTGTTTTCACTTTATTTCCACTTTCAGTCGGGATCAGGGATGGATGGGTAAAACGATACATTCAATGCCATCATTAGTAAGCCTGTCATACAAATCAAATCCTCCAGAGCCTGCTTCATAGAAGATCCAGAGGTAATTGCCTTCAAACTGGAAAAGTATTTACATGAGAGAATCATACGGTGGCCTGGCAAGGATTATGGACATACCTACGCCTCCTTCAACAATGTCTGTGATTCTCTAGCATTTCTTGTGCATGTCAATGCCGATATTCATCATTTTTCCTTTGAAATTAATCTTGTTTTTATTTACGTTAGTTTTCATGGGAAGTTCCTCCTTTGTTAAAGGTTTTCTAATTGGGTTTAATAGCCAAACAGGAACTTCCTTGTAAATTAAAATCTATCATAGTCTCTATCAATTTGTGCGGCTTTCCCAAATTTCTGTCTGAAGGGGCTGGAGCACTGCACGTTTTTCGTTTTTAGACACATGTAATACCATTTCTTAATTATATGGAGTGATATGATTTTTACTAGAGTTTTGGAATTCGCTGTCCTTTTTTTTGGGGCGCCCACAATTTATGTTCTTAACTCTAAGCCACCCAATGTACTACCGCTATTGCTACTTATTACAGTTGGGTGCCTGATTGTACTGCTCTTTGACAGGACATTTGAAAGACAACACCTTTGGAATCAAAAAGCACTCTATCCTCATCTTATGCGTATCCTGACAACACTTTTATTCGGGGCAATTTTCATAGGGGTATGGATATGGTTTTGTAATAAAACATTGCTCTTCAGTCTTTTATTGAAGCGTCCGCTAATATGGATGTGTGTTATGGTGTTATATCCGCTGCTCTCGGTCTATCCCCAGGAGCTTGTGTACCGAACGTTTTTCTTTCATCGCTACCAAAAAATCTTTCCAAACCGCTTCCTCATGATCGGAGTAAATGCTGTGGCTTTTGGCTATATGCATATTGTTTTTCAAAATGCTGTTGCAGTGATCCTCACGTTGGCTGGCGGCTTTCTCTTTGCCTTAACATATAATAAAACAAGGTCAACATTTGCTTCCAGCTTTGAGCATGCACTTTACGGATGTCTGGTATTTACGATTGGGCTTGATCAATATTTCTTTATCGGAACGATATCATTACCAAGACTTGCCCAAAAATTAATCCTTAATTTCCTGAAATAACCATGAAACAATGTATTTATATTGATGTTAGAGTGAGAAATTACATAAGAGCAAAAGAGATGTGTTTTGATTGGTGTTATTCATTGAAAGATTTATTGTTGTGTTTTTTTTCAGATAGTCTAAAAACTTGCTTTTTTCATCCCGGTTATATTTATGGGCACTGCTTACTGCACTGTAAATATTTCCTGAGTAAAACCCCAGCTCAAAAAAAGTAATTATCCCGCCAATAACATCCAGGTCATGATCAAAGGCCTCATAAGCAGCATAAATCATTACTCCATTCACCAAAAATGATATAAGGGCATCTTTTTTTCTCTCACAATATAGATGCCCTGCCCCAGGGATGATAGCAAGCAATCCAGCAGTGGTGGGATTTTTCCTCTTGAGAGGCAGCTTTCTGTCGAGTCCTATCAATAATTCCTTGAGATTGTATTTTTTCCTGTTTTGAACCGAGATCTCTTCAAAGTACTTTTGAGCCTTTTCCCATAAACCCATTTCCAGATATACCCAGCCCCCTTGATAATAGGCCTCATTTTTGGTTTCTTTATTTGGAGCGATTGTTATCAAATTTTTTATGCCTATAAGGGCCGCATCATAGCGTTTGAGCAGTATACATGCCCTGCTTATTTTAAGATATGATTTGAGGGCATACTCCGTATTCTTGTAGTCCTCTATAAGCTCATCAAAGGCCTTAATAGCTTCTGCGTACTGTTCACCATTAAGAAAAGAAATGCCGATCTTGTATCTGGCAAGCTCAACCTTATCGGATAAAGGAAAAAAATAGATAAAACGCTTGTATTCTCCGATAGCCCTGTAATATTCACCATTTTGAAAATAGTGTTCGGCAAACTGAAATTGGCGCTCTGGATCGATCACAATTTCTTGATCGGCATATGAATGTGCTGGGCTTATTAAGTTTATTAAGTTTGTTGTGTTTGTTGGGTTTGTCGTGTTAATTTCTGTTTGGATGCTTTCTGATTTCGCAGGAGAAGCGAATAGAAAGAGAAAAAGGAATAGGAAACTGCAGGACTTAATGTTCATGATACCACCAGAAATCATTATTTTTTAGTGGATCATAACATTTAAATTTCCCATTTACTATAATCTGAGGGGACAATCGTAACTCATCCCTGCCACATCGGAACAGGCGATCACATGTCATCATCCAACCAATAAAAAACCCATGTTTTTTAAAACACTGTACACTATATTTCGAGCAGCTGGGGTACATGGGGCAATTCTTACCATCGATTGGCGAAATATACGCACTGTAACTCTCAACCAGGGCTCGCAACGGGTTTACCTTTTCATCGATTTGCTTCCGGGAGATTTTTTGAGAGTTATTTTTATCCCAGGGACCTTTGAAGTCAGATGCATGTGCTACTGTGGCAAAGGAGAAAATAAATATTAAGAAGATTAAACTAACTGAACAGATTTGTTTAATTGGTTGCATTGGTTTAATTAGTTTGATTGGTTCATAAACTCAATAAACTCAATAAACACGACAAACTGAAAAACCCATTTATTTCTGTGTTATTCTAAGAATCTCCTCTACGGTGGTAATCCCGTTGAGTACCTTCAAGGCACCATCTTGACGAAGAGTTACCATTCCCTGGTTAACAGCTTTTCTCTTTATGGCATTGGAATCCGAGGTCTTTAATATGAGGCTCTTAATTGGATCATCCAAGATCATGAGTTCAAAAATACCTGTTCTTCCTCTGTATCCTGTATTGAGACAATCCTGGCAACCTTTGCCTTTATATATCTTTTTACCTGAAGACATTTCCGGTGTTATACCAATATTCTCCAGGGATTCTTGATCAGGGATATATTCCTCTTTGCATTCATTACAAACATTTCTCACCAGCCTCTGGGCCAGGATTGCAATAACTGAGGAGGTTACGAGAAAAGGTTCTATCCCCATATCAATGAGTCTCGTCACTGCGCTGGCAGAATCGTTTGTATGAAGGGTAGAAAATACCAGATGACCGGTCAATGCAGCCTGTATAGCAATCTCTGCTGTCTCCAGATCCCTGATCTCACCCACAAGGATCACGTCAGGGTCCTGACGCACAATTGAGCGCAGCCCGTTTGCAAAGGTGATATCAATCTTGGGGTTGACCTGGATCTGCCCAATCCCTTCAATCTGGTATTCAACAGGATCTTCTATGGTTATAATATTGATGTCTGAATTATTGATTGAACTTAAAGCGGCATATAAGGTTGTGGTTTTTCCGCTCCCAGTCGGCCCTGTAACAAGGACAATACCATGTGCAGACTTAATAAGCCCGTTAAATACTTTCAGGCCCTGCTCAGGCATACCGAGGTCAGAGACCTTTAGCAATACATTTGTCTTATCCAGCAATCTAAGGACAACACGTTCACCAAAGGCAGTAGGGATGGTAGAGACGCGAATATCAACATTTTTATCTCCTATCCTGATCTCAATCCTTCCATCCTGGGGAAGCCTTTTCTCAGCAATGTTCAACCTGGCCATAATCTTAATTCTGGATATAAGTGTTGACTGAACATGCTTAGGAGGAGAGAGCATATCATAGAGAATGCCATCTACCCTGTACCTGACCTTTATCCTGTTTTGATAGGGTTCGATATGTATATCGCTGGCCCTGGCCTTTACTGCCTGGGATAACATCAAATTCACCAATTTGATAATCGGGGCATCGCTGGTATCGTCCAGTAGATCCCCTGTTTCTTCAACAGCAGATATAATCATATCCCTATCTTCCTCATGCATATCCTGGATGACCTGTTCAGCAGAATCGCTGCTCATATCATAGGCAAAATTGATGGCCGAAAGGATGGCAGAATAGGGGGCAAGCACAGTTTCTACACCATCCCATCCCAGGATTATATGCAGATCATCAAGTGGCTGAAACAACGTAGGGTCATTGACAGCTATATAGACCCCGTCAGATTTGACCACAGGGACCATCTTGTATTTTTTCAGAAACTGGATAGGGATTTTTTCTGTGAAGCTGGTATCCATATCTTCAGTAGTAATAGTGGGCCATAGGGGCAGCCCAAATTGAATGCCACGAGCTTTTAGCAGGTCTCCTTCTCCTATTGCCCCTTTCTGTATAAGGATTTCTCCTATTCTTCCACCCTTTTCCCTTTGTATCTCAAGCGCCTCGTCAAATATATCATCTGAAAAAGAGCAAATCTCTTTTAATATTTCTCCGATGAATTTATGAGTCATAAGGCGAGCATCCTCATTGAATAGTCGAGCCCCGCTCTTTGGGTTCTGGTTTTTTATACATCTTTATGGCGCCCCCCCTGATTTTATCTATTTCCTCTTTCTTCTCGTCATAAATCTTTCGTGCCTCAATGGGGCTCTCAATGATATGGGGTGTCAGAAAAATGAAAAGGTTGGTTTTGTTTCGAGTCCTGGATTTAGATTTAAAAAACCAACCCAGGCCCGGGATATCTCCAAGGCACGGTACCTGATAAGCTCCTCTTTCAGTGCTTTCTCCGATGATCCCACCGATAACCACGGTATTCTTATCCTTCACAATGACCGTGGTTTCTGCAGATCGCTTCAGGGTAGTCGGTCTATATTCCTCAGCCCCTTTTTTTAATGTTATATTCTCTTGAAAGATCTTTAGCCTTACAAACCGCTCCTGGTTAATCTGGGGGGTGATCTTGAGTGTTACACCAACATCCTTGTATTCGTATGTTTGATATGTTTGATCCCCTGTTGCCTCTTTGGTGATGTACGGGACATTTTCTCCTACTTTTATCTCAGCCTCCTCATTATCAGTTGTCAAGATCTGGGGAGTTGAAAGTATATTCACATCGGAATCCTTTTGGTATGCCTGTAATATGGCGGCAACATTTGGAAAAACCACATTCCCGATTGTGATAGCCTCGCCAACAACCCCCAGGGAAAAACCTGAAGGTAGAGACGGTGGAATCCCTGACAATCCTTTAATGCCGCTGTAGTCCCCAACTCCGCCAGCCCCTCCTGAGCCGGCAAAATAGCCGCCCTTCCTTCCCTGATAAGTAAAATCCTCCATTCCCAACCATTCTACTCCAAGCCGGAACTCTTTATCTACATTGACTTCCATGATCAGGGCCTCGATATAAACCATCCTTCTGGGGATATCAAGCTTCTTGATGATATCTTCGATGACAAGATAGTCGTGTTTTTTTGCCTTAATTACCAGGGAATTGGTCGCTTTGTCTGCCACGATCTGTACCTCTTTAGAGATAACAGGAGCCCTGCCTTTTGCTGCCTGCTTTTTCTCTTCAGAGGGAAGCGCTGCTAAGACCTTGACAAGATCTTCGGCATTTGCATTCTGAAGGTAGTAGACATGGATATCTCCCTCGCCTCGAGGGATTTCTTTGTCCAATAGCCTTATAAGCTTTTTAATGCGCAAGGTATCATCCTCTGTGGCCAATATTATCAAGGAATTGGTCCTCTCATCAGCCATAATCCTTACAACAGGGCCTATAGGTGCGCCTTTTTTGGCCCTCCGAGTTGCCTTTTGAAAAATACTTACTAATGGTTTCGATAAAGAGGATGCTGTTGCTTGTTCAAGTGGGATTACCGATATCTCTTCACCAATGCCTTTTACATCAATAGCTTCTACAATTTTAAGCAGGCGTTTTATATTGGAAAGCACATCAGTAACAATCAACATGCGTGTAGGGAGATATGAGACAATCAGGCTGCTCTTTGATATCAAGGGGGAAAAAAGTTTTTTGAGTTCATCCGGATTGGCATATGCAAGGGGAATTAGCTGTGTCACCACCTTGTCTTCAGGGGAAATACCTTCTTCGTGTAGTCTGGTTTCAATATTTTTTGACCTTGCGTGGACAGCCGGCACAATCTTGATGATACTTCCGGCAGGAACAGTTGTAAATCCATGGACATCCAACACAGATTCAAAAACTCTATAGGCCTCTTTTACTGATATCTTAGTAGGGGAAATAATCGTTACCTTCCCTCTCACTGCTTTATCAACGACAAAGTTCTTACCTGTCAATTCGCTTACAAATTTGATAAAGAGCCCGATATCTACATTGTCAAAATCGATGGTAACATAACGGGTATCAGACTCCTGCTTAAGTGCGACCTTCTTTTTCTGAGTAATTTTCTTTCTTGCTGGTGTCTTTACCTGGGCTTGGGGCTGTGTTTTTTCTGCAGCAGGTATTGCCGGAGCAAGCTTTTTAACAGGTTGAATAGGTTCAGGAGTAACAGATATCACGCCCTCTTCACCAGCAAGCCTTGCACCAAATACCATGGGGTTATTTATAAGAAATATTAGGCCTACCCATAAAAAGAAAAGGAGATATCTCATGTTTATCATTGCTCTCATGCCGTGTTTTTAACCTATCAATTATTTGGTTACCCTTATCACTTCTTCAAACTCGGGCACGCCCCTCATGTTTTGTAGGTCTCTGTCCTTTCGAGCCCACTCTCTTGCCGACTTATTCAGTGAAATTGCCTTTTTTAGGTTTTCCAAGCTTTTCATCACCTTCCCTTTCAATGCATAGAGACATGCCAAGTTGTAATATGGGTCTGCATATTCTGGTTTTAGTTGAATAGCGCTTTCAAGACTGTTTATAGCCTCCGAATAGTTTCGCTTTTGAATATAGATGACCCCTAAATTATTCAAAACAAAAACATTGCCTGGCTCAAGCGCAAGAGCTTTCTTATAAAATCCCTGTGCTTCCTTCAAGCGGCCGATTTTTTGAAAATATTTTGCCCTCTCATAAAAATCCGCTCCATTTACAGAGGCCTCTGCCTTATAGCTTATCACGGTCTTTTGATTCTCAGGGGCTGGTATCGTCTTTTTATTTTTGAAATCGAACCATGAATTGACTGTAAAAGCAAGTAAAATGACAAAGAGAAAAATCAGCCAAAGAATTCTTGAAAAGAAAATACCCGGTTTTCCCTTGGAGCCTAATAATATTCTTTTGTATTTCGGAAACCTATCATCTTTCTCTTTCTGCGCCTTTTGCAAGGCCTCGTGTATGTAGCTCATGGCACTTATCTGGTTTGCCTTGTTTCTTGGGTTTGTTGAGTTTCTTGGGTTTCTTTCTGTTTTGATGTTTTCTGGTTTCGCAGGAGATAGGTAATTAGGCCAGAATCCAATTTAGAAACTCTTTTAGCTTGCTCATAGATGTGATGGAAAATTTCCCCTGTTATATATTTTTGATCTAACGACACATAAGCTTCACTCTGTACCTCGGTTGCCGAACTTTTGGATATAAAGAGGTACTGAATAAACTCCTTGTTCGATCTACGGGAAAAGCCCTCAGCAATGTTACTCATAGACGATACTGCTGCTGCGGTAATCTGTCCACATAATCTAATATCTTTTTGAAAATCCTTGTTTCCTTTTATTGCTCGATAAACCAAATTTACCAACTTACGTGCTTCCTGCCAACAATGTAAATCTTCAAATCTTTTAATTTTCATCTTTCTAACGCAATAAACACAACAAACCCAATAAACACAATAAACTTCATGAGTCCGATACCTGATACAAAAAAGCTCTGGTCCGGGGACCAACAATCCCATCGGGACTAAGTCCGAAATAGTTCTGGAATTTTATTACACAACGAAAGGTTGCATTGTCATAGATACCTGTAAGCTCCACCAAATATCCCTGCTTTTTTAGAGCCTTCTGTACCATCAAGACACCCTGAGTGCTCATCCCCTTAATTAAATCTATTTTTTTGCCTTCATAGGGATAAATCCAGGTAACCTTCTGCTCTCCGTAGCTTTTAAAAAAATCCCTGGCAACATCCCTTTCCTTACCGCCGGCATCTACCACGATTGCACCATCGGCTGCTACTTCACGGATAAGGAGATACTGAGGCGATGAGCCGAGCCTAGAAGCCACCCCTGCTGAAAAAGGGCTCGGAGTTCCTGAAGGTGAAAGGTGAGTTAAAAGAACGCGAAAAGGCTTTTTGAACCTCAAAAAATATTTCGGCTCTATATTGAAAGAAACCATTCCTACGTTTTGTTCGTTTACATAATTACTGTCCATTTTTGCCTTATCATTGTAAAGATTAAAGAGACCTGCAAGACTCGTCTTTTCATCAAGAAAGATGCTTGCTGCCGGCTTTTTGGTTTCAAGAGCCCTTAATTGAGTATCCTTGGTTGTCACTACAGCCATTTTTTGCTTATCTGAAAAGAAGCTTAAAATATGCCCTCTAAAACTCCACCCAGCAAAGCCTGCGACCATGATTAGTAACAGGAGGAGCGTAATAGATGACGTAACTCTATTCCAAGGCCATCCCTTTATTCCATGCGTGATTACAGTATTTCCACGGATTTCCTCTATAGCATTCCCAACCATTCCTTTAGATATGGTATACTTTTCCCTGGCGTATGCAATAAGGAGCGCCCGATCACAAACTGCATTGATCCTTCTCGGATTTCCTTGAGAGTAACGGTAGATTGCCTTGAAAGCGCCATTTGTAAACCTCAAATTCCCCCTGCCGCCTGCCACCACCAATCTGTGTTCCACATAGCCCTGAACATCCATGTGGGCCAGAGGCCTCAGCTCATAACGAACCATAATTCTTTCATTAAGCTGTCTTAACGAGGAAGAGGCCAACAACTCTTTTAATTCAGACTGTCCAACGAGAACAATCTGAATCAGTTTCTCTTTTTCTGTTTCTAAATTTGAAAGCATCCGTATCTGCTCAAGAACCGTGTCTGAAAGGTTTTGAGCTTCATCTATTAAAAGTACCGCATTACCCCCCCCACTAAAGGTCTTGAGCAGGAACTGGTTGAGTCTGTC
>Ga0233413_10000905_pt1 | contig 13555 bp, 17 predicted proteins | sample Na_anoxic_6_MG_FD_189019 | JGI IMG/M metagenome (GOLD analysis project Ga0233413, IMG submission 189019) | Seawater microbial communities from Saanich Inlet, British Columbia, Canada - Na_anoxic_6_MG | ecosystem: Environmental > Aquatic > Marine > Inlet | place: Canada: British Columbia... | reverse complement strand
GTTCCGCCGGGGCGGTCCCGCAGTGTGACACCGTTGGTGAAGGTATCGCCAAATGGAACAACATCGTCACCAACACCCTGTTTCGCCTCAAGGTTGAGCAAAGCAAATCCTACGCGGAAGGTCTGCTCACGCACTTCCCCGCGGGCGGTGGCGTCCACATGGTCAAGACCGACACAATGTACTCCAGCTCCGCCGGTATGACTCCGAGCCCGACGCCCGACGTCTGGTCCGCATACATCGTGCAAAACGGCAATCCCACTTGGGAAGCCGCCCGCCGTCTCGCCATGCCGATTCACATCGGTGCGCTCGAGTCGTTCCGTGGCGTTCTGTCCTTCCCCCGTGGCGCGCTGACCGCTCCTGAGTCCCCGGACAAAGAGTGGGGCTGCACGATCCGCTTGACGGGTCCCCGCCAACGTCCCGCTGGCTGATCCTGGTTTCTTCAAGTTCCCGTGGGTGGGGTTTGTTAACTCCTTCTCCAGCTCACGGGGGCTTTTTAGAGAGCATGATTACCCACGGAGGGTTCAATATGATAATACATCCAGTACCGCGCTGGATTCATGCGAAATTGACAATCCCCCAAAGTGGGAAAAACATTCGCATTGACCCTAGCCTGTTTGCAAATACAGAACCATGGCCATGGAACATCAAATGGTTGTCTTTGGTCGGCAATCCAGCTTCTGCTGGTGGTGACTATACAGGTAATGGTGGTGTAGGTAGGCGCCTAAACTTTGAAGTCGGGATCACTGGCGCTTCTGATATAAATTTGGTTCCCACGGTTGGTACAGCTTTTTTTGCCTCAAATAAGTTGGTTGCGGGTGGACACAACAATATCAATCAAGGGATCCGCCACAAGTTTGACCGGCCCCCTATTCTCCCCAGGGATGCTGGTTTGATTGTCGATTACCAAAATCTTGGAGCTGACACTTTTGGATATCCAGCAATTATCGCATATTGCCAAGGTGTTGATTCAGGTAAACCGGTGATTCTCGCCGGCCGTGGCCCCGCCTCGGTGGCCTACAATACTTCGAGCACCATCGACAGTGCCGACCTCATGAACAAAGGACGGGAAGCCGTCTATGTAAAAGAGATTGTACTCGACCCGGAATCGTACGAAGATGATAATGGAGGAACCCTCGGGGGAGTCCCCGCAACGACCGACGTTATCTTGGACCAAATCCACTGGAGGGTGAATCCTTCGGTTGGGGTCCAGTGGATGCCTAGACCGAACCCGATCCCCGCCGGTAATGTTGCTCCATACAATCGTGTATACGGAGACTTCTTCGATACAGGACCCCGAGTTTATGAATTCCCCCGAGGGACTTACCTGTATCCCCGGCAACGTCTCGGTATCCGTGTAAGCGAGGTTTCGGGCGCGGCCCAGACTATCCACCTGTGCCTGTACGGCGAAGTGGAGGCCAGCTAATGACTAAAGAATTCAACTACCTTCCGTTTGTGAAGCGCGAAGTACTCAACATTGCAGCTTCTGGTCGTGGTTTTGTCAGTATTCCATTCATGGGACGTAATGAAGGGATTCGAAAGATCATCGGCGATGTCACTGTATACGAAACAACCAAAGTCGAGAACATCAATATGCGGATCGGAATCACCGGCCGCGGGTACATGACTGAAGATTTCTACAAAGTTGGATCCTACTGCAACGCACACAGGCCGTTTGTCCAAACTTGGAAGTTTTCGAAGCCCTACGAAATCAGACCCGGCCAACGCATGACAGTTCGTCAAACTGCTCGAGCGTCAACAGCAGCAGTGAAGGGTGTGACATTCAGTGGGCTCCGCGTAGACAATCAGCAACCAATCCTACTATACGATGCGACCACTGAAGCTATTGCAAGCGGAACTTTTTTCGTGCTCAATGGGTCAACACTGCAGTGCCCACATGATACACCAATTGAACTCTACTCATTCACTTCCTCAGAAAATGTCGGAGATCAGTCAAAAGCAATTCGCCCCACAGTTGGGGAAATTCAAGTCTATGGGCCTGATGATCGCGAATGGTTCGAGATGACTAGCCAAGTAGTGCCGGCGCCCGCTGGCTCCTTGGCACATTGGGTAGCTCCGATTGTGAGTCCAATTGAGCTCGGAGAAGAGCGAGGATGGATACTTGATCCTGGCCAAGCAATCACATTTGATTTTGAAAATGATGATACCGCGCATGACTCGAATATCGAAGTAACTGTGCGTGGGTCTTATGAGGTGCCGGTATGAGCATCAAAAGGTTTTTCTCTGGTTTCCAATTTCCGAAGTTTGTCGGAGGAACCGTCAAACAATCGATTACACGCGCTGCAACTAGCAATGTCTTGATTCCCGGGATTTCCGGTGACAGCGTGGCTAAAGAGTTTCCTTGGTGGAAACGCGCTGATTTGACTGCAAGTTTGGTTGTAGGCACTCCGCGGGCTTTGACATCAACTACAGGTGAAGCACCCTTCAAGAATGACACTAACTACGATCTGAAGATTGAAGAACTTCGTTGGGAAATTACCGGGCTCGATCAGTGCAACAATTTCGACTACATCAATATCAAAATGTGGGGTGATGGTGAGAACCAAAACTTTGTAGAAGAGTGGCTACCTGTGTCTGCCCTAATGACAAATCCTGAAAGGTTCACCGCCTCTACGGCCAATTCTATGGTCATCGACCTACCGGCTGACTACTTTCTGAAAGCATCCTACATCTTCCAAATGGAGGTAATCTCGACCTTCGCTGCTGGCAAGACTCTGATGATCTCGTTACATGGTTTCGATGTTGAGACTTCTGATCCGGTGGTATTGAGTAAAGAATTCACATCCGGTGGTGCAGGTGTCATTGTTCCAGGATCATTTGATGATGATCGGGACATGACCTTAAAAGACATGATTGTAAAATATATCTCTATTGGGAGTGAATCTATCTACTCATCTTTGAGCAATTCAACTGCATTCATGGCACAGCGTGTAAAATTCCTTCCACCGGAAGGTCCCCGTTGGTCGGAAGATCACCTGTACTTAGGCCAGATTACAAATCAACCGATGGTTTATCTCGGCCCGCTACCTGCACAGGTACACCCCATAGTTATACACAGGCCAGTGCGTCCTTATATATTGCGGCCGGGCCAAGCTCTTCATGTTGAATACATGGTTCCTTCCGCAATTTCTGGGCAAAAATACTCTACTGTCCTCATGACTGCCCGGGGAACACAAGGAGCTATCAATGATAGGCGATAGAGCTATGGTCAACGGCGATGAAGCACAATTGGTGTACACGGCCAAGGCAAAGACGATCCTGCAAATGTGGTTGCTCCACACCATCCCGGGGAAACAACTTTCCACGGATGTGATGTTCCACACGGACAAAGACAAAGCCACCCTGGCTTTAGGAATTCCCTTGCCGAATACCGGGAGTGTAATTGACCTGTACTTGAATGCCGGCGAAGAGGTATTCGCAGCAACCGATGATTTGGCCATCATAGGCTTTGCCGAGAAACGCTGGGAAGAATAATGGCTGATTTCGAGAAATTCAAAGCGAAGATTCGTGCCGAAGGTACCTGGATTGTAGGGAGTGACCCTATCCCTCCAGGAACTACACGCATCTTCATGATTTTGGATCCTCGAAAGGACCTGGACCGCGAAGCCCTCGCCGAGAAGATGAAGGGCGCCGGAATTTACTCGAAACCAGTTAAAGCCAACCCGAAGCATCCGAACGTCTACAGCTTCATTGGGCAAGCTAGTGATGTGGAGATCGCCACGGATACAGGAACAAAGCTGCTGGAGACAAACCCGATCAGTGTTGAAGACCATGTCCCCGTGGCCTTCTTCGCGGCGAGTACTTTCTCAGTAGCTTCCGGATTCAATGATGAGATCATTCAAGAGATTCGAGACATTGAAGAATCTCGCAAGACGGCCGGCGCCGAAGTCATCCCGATGGATACTGAGGTGGGGCTAGACACTTGGGTGTTCCTGCGAATCATTCCCAAGGTAGGTTCCCGGGCGCCCAGCTCGGCCATTGTCCGGGACAAGCTCATTGCCGCAGGCTACAAAGCTCTCGCATTTGACCAAGGATTGCAGGGGCTGATTGTTGCTTCTGAGGACTGGCACAGTAAAGACTGGGTTGAAGTGATGTTCAATTCTGGCGATAAAACTGTGACGGCACGGCAGCTCAAGATTGAAGTGTTCGGACCTGAATTATTTGGTGATAGTGGCTCCCTCGGATTATATACTAACGAATATTTGCGAGGACATCAAAGGGCAATTGAAGGTTTTTACCAAGCGCAGAAAGCTGAAACCGCGGTTAGTGGTGCGGCCGGCGCCTTGGGGCTTGCTATACAAGATTTGCTGGGATTGGTTGAAGGTACAGCAAAGACTGTCAAATACATTGCTTGGGGCGCCATTGGGTTACTGGCAATGTACGCAGGGACCAAAGCATACAAATTGATGAAGAACGCATAGGAAGGTACTCCATGGCTCTAACACGTAAAGAAAAAAAGCGAATAGTGACCGTCGGAGGGAGCCTCCTGAAAGCGTTTGTTCAAGGATCCAAAACCAAGAAAGGTGGCGGTACCGCTGGTGTAGCTGCTACCCCCGCCAAACCCGGTTGCGGCGTTTGTGGAGGAAAATAAGATGTCCAATTGTTCAGATCCATTTAGTTGGGCTACACAGTCGTCTGCGCACGAAAGTTATGTGCACAACAACTTCCCCATGATGTCGGAACTTCTCACATACTCGTCTGGTTCAAATGATTTCAGAGCGAATGCTCAAGCTTTGGACAGTCAAGGTCGAGTTGCTTACGAGAAGGAATATAACCAGTGGTGGAAAATGTACGGATCTGCTTGGGACAAGAACAACTGCCCGAAAGAGCAGACCCCCGGGGAAACAAACATTTCCGGTGAGAATACTTGGACTCCTGGGGTAACCGATCCCACAATTGCCGATGTCAAAAAAATTCAGAAGGCCCTTGCCGAACGCGGATACGAATCGGGAACAGTGGATGGTAAATGGGGCCCCAAAACATGCGGGGCCGCCTATCGCTTCAAAATTGAAAGATTGAAATCGTACGGCCAAGACCTCGACTGGAATTTCTTTTCCCAGCTCGGCTTTGGTGGCCAGACCGGTACAGACTATGCGAAGAAATTCGGAAAAGCCTGTACGGCCTATTACAACCAGTACGTCCACGAGAACTCGAGTGATGTACAGGCAATCCAGCAAGCGCTTATCGCTAGCGGATACACTCTGAAGATCACTGGAAAGTGGGATCAACTTACCTGCAAAGCGATTTTGCGTTTCATTGAAAACACTTTTGGTAATTCTAAAAAGGGTTTGGCGGATCGGGAAGTCTTTGTTGGGCTTGGTTTTGATTCACTCACTGCATCGACATATGAAAGTTTGTATTCGATGAAGTGCCAGGGATTCATTGGCGGTGATTCTGACGTAGTTGATCCAACTCCTAAATCAGAGAAAACAATCACTCCTGCTGTAGAAGTGGTCCCAGTGAAGGTTAGTAAAGCCGGTATCGGCATTGTTGGCGGACTGGTTATGGGATTGTTCGCAATTGGTGGTATTTACCTTGCGAGGAAGTCATGAGTTGGGAAAGCACAGATTTTCCCGGGAATCTGGTCTATGGCGGTGAATTTGGCGAGCAGCCGCACGCAGGTTCATTTTACTTGCCAAAAACTGGTGACACACTGGTGAAAATCGCGAGAGCTGCTTATGGTGTTCCTTCAAATAAACCGGGTGATATGCTCATTCACAGGGCGTCCATAATCAACCGGTCACCTTTCAATATCAGATTGGGTATGGAGAGTAAAATATCCTATCGGCTCGGTTTTGGTAATGACTGCACAGCTCTGAAAATCCCAAGAAGTGACCTCATATACAAGGTAGTGAAGTACAAGAAGAGTGGGCAAGAACGCCCCCTCGCTGCCGAAGCCGGTTGGATTGCTTTGTGCGGTGGAAGGTACCAAGTAATTTGGATTCCGCCCTTAAATCGCACAGAGCCTTCACCGATTCCGAATGGCCCCCCACTAATCGGACCGATACCGATGCCGAAAGTGGGCCCAGTCACCGTACTGACTCCGAAGAAAACTATGCCAAAATCAGGGGAACAAAAACCTTCGACCCCGGTGACACCATACCAGCCTATGAATGAACGTAAATTCCCGGTGTGGGCAGCGTGGGGAATTGGCGCAGCACTGCTTGGAACCGCTGTGTATATGGGTACTAGGGACTAAAATGCAGGAAGAACCGAAAATTTGTTCTGTATGTAGGGGGCCCGCGGTTTACGGTAACAAGTTTTCTACAAGGTTTTTCACGGTGACACTTTGTCCGGTATGCGCTGGACTCGTGAAGGGATTCACAAATACGGTTTTCAGTAGGTTAGCCAAGCCGGCACAAGGGAATAAAAATGCCAAGTAAAAATCCATATGCATTGAACGACCAGCCCATAAACCCCAGTGACCGCAAGCTTGGGGGAGAACGACTCGTAACCGCACTAGATACTTCGAATCCTACAGCGGACACGGACGGTATTGACGTTTCAGAATGGACTTTCATTTTGCGGAATGTCCATCCGGTAACTCCCGATTTGTCATCTCCGGAGACTGGCTGGTATGTAGTTGTACGCCCATGGCGTTACTATAAATTTGCGAACTCGGGGACAGATAACCCAAGTGGTCAATGGTTTGCTGATTCTGATTTGAATGTATCGATGGATGGAGACACGAACGCGACAAATCCCATGAGCGTGACTTACCCAACGCTCGCCGCCGAGAAAATGTACTTCCAAGTGATAGGGTCGACGAATACGCCACAGACTTGGAGTGTGGCTATCGGCCTGTATGGGCTAGAGAATCGACGAAAAAATGGTTCTTCTGTCATGGCTACGTCAAATAGCTCAGTGGCTGGCAGTGACCCAGAAGTTCTCGCTGTCCATGATGCCGCAGTGATTACGCAGGGCCCTCAAGTCATGGGGTCGGCCCGGACCAGCCAGGAAACAGCAGTCGCTAATGGTGATGCTGCTCGGTTTGTCCTCAATGCGAATGGTGAGCTCGTACTTGCGAGCCATACATGGGCGACACAGAGCGACCGGCAAGAAGAGATTGATCCGCTTAATCAACAAGCGGTGGTAGACCTTCTTATTGATAGTGTAGCAATTGCGGCTGATCCGGGAGTGTCTTACGCACCGTCAGCCGATGGTATTTTGATGTTTGGGTACCGAGACATTTCTTTTCAGATTTACATCAAAGGTGGTATCGGAGCTGCAGCAGCAAATAGGACGATAACAGTAACATTTCAGGGAACAGACGACCTGGTAGTGTCTGCGGCTACTCGCTGGGTGGACATTACACAAGCAGGGTATGACCTCGGAAGTAATTCAAACGGAAATGCCAGCTTTACGGCTGTTGGGGCCACAGTGGCTGACCATATAATTGATTTCGATCAGTACAATTGTAAACGAATCAGGCTCGTTTATGATTTCGATGCAGATCCTTCCGTGACGAATGGGGCAATAGTGGCAAAGTCGAGGAGGAAATCACTGTAATGGCTAAGAAGGACTGGAAAGTCAAAATAAAGAATATCGGTAAAATTGCTCCTGAAGGTTGGGTAGAACCAGAACCACAGGAGCCCCCAAACCCCGGACAACTTAACCTGATCGAGAAGGATATTCGAGATCAGATAAAAGCTCTTCTGGTAGCTGCGGGAAAACCGATAGCTTATGGTCAGATCATCAAACTTGTCGAACTGGCGGGCACTGACTTAACATGGATTAAGGATATTCACATTCTCATAGAAGAAGTAGATGAAGAAATTAATCCAGATGATTTTAAAGTTGAGGTCGATACTGGGATCACGGCGGCCTCTAAAGTAGGTAATTAGTAAAATGCGACCCGACACAAACGGAATTCTGGTTTCCCCGGCACAGTGGGATGATTTGCGTTTCCCAGCTAGTGCGGTCAAGCGAAATATATTCACAACCAAACCTGATTTTGCGGATTGGCGCGGGACAATAAAAACATTTTTGTTTGACGGCGGAACAGATGAGGAAGTGCATTTCAATGCTCAACTTCCTCATGGATTCAAATATGGGACACAATTAGAATTTCACGTCCACTGGGCTCCCATGACTGCACCGACAAACGGGCAGACAGTGATCTGGTATCTCGAATATACTTTAGCAGAGCTTGGTAATGTATTTCCAGTAACAGCTAATGCCGGCCCGGGAACTCATACGTTTGCTAGTAATTCTCAGTATGAGCACATACTTACAGAGGTTGGGTCAATAGATACGTCAGCTTGGGCCAGTGTTTCTGGAATGCTCAGTTGCCGACTGTATCGAGATGCTTCTGCAGATACGTACAATGATGAAGTGGCCTTTCTCGAGGCAGATTTTCATTACCAATTAGATCGCCCGGGTAGCCGGCAAGAATACATAAAGTAGGAGATCGATAGAATGACGAGCCCGCTACTTCAAAGATACACGACCCCCGCGGAGCGGTTACGCGGTGCGGTGTGGGCTGATAAATTCGAATCGAATGAGCGTGTTGAGCTTAATGATGGAGTCCTTACAGACCCTCCTGTAGTCAACAATGGTGCAACTTTTGACGGAGTAGATAATCGAATCACCTATTCACCAGAACTTCAGACATTTGATGCTGCAGATCTATCTATTGTTATTGAATTCACTCCAACATTCTCTTTAACAGACGGGGATATTCGATATTTCTACGCTGGAGATGCTACAGAATATTTTTTACAGAAGCAGGCTGATAACACCTTACTCTTGCAGGTGGGGGGTGTAGCAATTGCAACGATACCTTATGCCACCTATAGCCCAGCGTGGGTAGCAGATGGTAGAAACGTTTTAGTAATCTCCAGCCAGACTGGAGATACTGATGTTTACCTAAACGGCACACAGATATTGACGAGTGACGCTAGTGCATACACACCCAGTACAGTCACTTCACTGGTGATCGGAAACTTGGCCGCCGGTGGTGCTGGGTTCACTGGAACCATACACAATTTCTCCATTTTTCAAGCAAAACTTACACAGCAAGAAGCTGCAGATTATTACAATTATTCTATATACAGCTATCGTAACCAGCCAACAATACACCTCCCAATGCGATCCAGTGAAAATGATCCAACTAATTCACCACCAAGAACATTAGATGTTAGTGGAAATGCTTATCATGCTGAATTTGGTGGTGGGGTCGCAGCAGCTTATCCAACAAAATTGGATAGGAGGGGTTACGACCTAGACGGTGGTGACCACATGTCGATTGCTGGCGCTCTGACACTCACGCCAAGCTTGCTCACTGTTCGAGCAGTTGTACAAAAACCAGATTGTTCAGTGGTTTCAATGATTGTAGCTGCAGGAGACGCCTCTAACCTCAGTTTTGCTTTAGCCACTAATACACTCGGCCGCGTAGGGTTTGGTACCGGAGGGCTTCTTGCCGCCAATGGTGGAGCGTCCACTCATGGAGATGACCCGGGCTGGCTCCATCTTGTTGGAACATATGATGGGTTAAATACAAATCTGTATGTAAATGGAATTTTCCAAGATGCTGCAGTAACCCCCTTACCTCCTGCGGGTACCGGACAAGTAATCACCATTGGTGAGTATTATGATGGAAGTCTTCAATATACTGGAGAAATATTGAGTACAAAAATCTGGTTCAATAAAGCTCTAACTCCTTTGCAAATTTTTGATGATTATACTCTGTGCCAGAAGGAATTAAGAGATGTCTAGTCTAGTACAAGAATTATTAAGGAATGGTAAGGTAATATTTTGGAATGATTACAGATCTAGATCTTTGTATGATTTTTCTGGTAATGGCCATGTAATTGCATTAACTGGATTAGATTTCAAAAATAATCATATTGAACGTACTACGGCTGTTAATTACGGGATCATACCATACAACAATAATCTTAAATTAACTTCCGGTGGAAGTATCATTATTTTACCTTATTATGTGGGTTTAATAAGTAGTTCTTTTTTTATTAGCCTGTCTGATGCGGGTGGACCTCAATATGAATTTTATTGGGTTAGTACAGATAAAAAGCTTAGAATAAAAAATGGAGCAGTTACGCGGATTACTGCCAGTGGTGTCGATAGTAAACAAGATTTTCCCTATAATCAATGTTATGGGGCTACAATTATTCCTGGAGAACACCCAACTATATATGTAAATGGGGTAAATGAACCATTAGCAGCAGGATCAGCTTTTACTAATCCACTTTACCCTACAGCAAATGTATGTGTAATAGGGGCTAGTCGAACAGTATCTTCAAATGCTGGTAATATGCAGATGGTGTTTATCACCGATGAACAGTTAACAGCAACTCAACATGCTCAAATATATCGAGAATTAATAGAACTTTCATGGCCTTCAAAAGTGTTCTCACACAAAAAAGTAAATATATTGCCCCCAAAATTAGATAGTTCAATGTGGGCCGGGTACAATACCAAGAAAGTTGACGAAGTAGTTGTTGATGAATCTACAAATTCTTATGATTTGGACTCAAGTGCAGGACCCACAGATATAAAAACAGTGCTAGGTAATGGGATAAAATTTGATGGGGTCGGTCAATTGCAAACCGCAGCACCGAACGACACATTCACTGAGTCAACTATTGAATTTTGGTGGTGCCCACGAGTCGGTGTGGCTAATACATCTAGAATTATTGAAGTGGGTCAAAATGATATTGAGGTGACTACGAACAATCTTGGTGCTGGAATTACTGTAGTTGTAAACGGAAGTGATGCGTACACTCAGAATGATGGAATCACCCCAAGTTCTTGGCACCATATAGTAATTACGTATGCTAATGGTGCCGGTGGGAACATGTACATAAATGGTAGTTTGGCTACTACTCCAGCAATATCTGATGAAGGTAATTTAACGGCCTTCACAGACCTCACAATCGGTTCTGACTATTCACTTACTTTGCCTGTCAGTGGTGACGTACTTTCCCCATGTTTCTATGATGAAGTAAAAGACGCCACATGGGTTGCTGATAGGTACATTCTTGGGGCAAAAGCAGTAGCTTTCAAGACTGATTGGGGAATCACTGAGACTATTTCGAATGTTACTAGTGGCCCAATCGCCAATTCGAATATCATTGCTTCTACAGGAACTTGGGCGGTAGATACTGAGGAAATCGATGGAGTACCTACAAAAGTACTTACGTGTGTAACCGCGGGAATTGCCTATATCCCACAGGGCCATTTTCATGAGTCTGAAACAGGGTCGGCTTATGGAACATTCAAATGGAAAGCCCTAAAGGACGCTGACAGTACAACACATAATATTTATTTTATAGCTGACCTAACGACATTAGCAGGGATTGACGCATATCTTGTCCGTTTAGCCGATGATGGTAGTGTCTTGGCTCTCATAGCTACTGCAGGAGCTGAAACCACCCTTTCAGAATCTGCGGCCGGATTGGTAAATAATGATTCTTGGAATGACTACCGAGTAACTCGCGATTATTTAGGATCCTTTTCAACATACGTTAATGGAACATTGATGAGTGTTGTAGGTGGAAGTGGTGCAAACCCTGTAGTGAATACCGCTCATACAAGTTCTGGATACATTGTTTTTGATTTCGATGCTGGTGACAAAATTGCTCTGGGGAATTTACGTGGGGACAATTCCATAGTGAAATACCTTGGTGTAGTGGCACCTTAGGGGGAAATAATGAATCCATGCACAGCATATACAGATTTACAAAGAGCACTGCCGGCAACAGGTGCTGATAACTCTGTTGAAGATTATCTGACTCGAGGTAACGGTCGAATAATTGATGAAGTAGTAACCATTAGTGCTGCTGCTGGATCCCACACAATTAATGTATTTCAACTCACCGGGTCTGTTTGGGTAATGGACCAGTGGGCTGAAATTACCGAAGTCACGACGTTAACCAACCTAACAAACATGTATGCTACGCTGTATGATGGGACAAATACAGTTACTGTTACAGCAGACGACGCCACTATTTCAAATTTCCCTGTTGAATCCATTTTCGGAAAAACAGAAGATGAAACACAGCCATACACAGCAGTCGATTCAAGTCAGTGTCGACTTACTGTACCGGGAGCCTCAAAAAAATTAGCTTACCCGTTCATAATCACGCAAAAAAACGGGGCAAACACCTATCTGCAGCTACACATAACGACAACTGATGATCCCGTGTCATCCAAGCTTCGGTTGCTGTTTACATGGCGTCCGATCAATGGTGGAACATTTGAATTACTGATTTAGTGGGGAATGTGGCATGGAAAGTACGGCAACAATGGCTTACGACAGTGAAAGTACTACGCAAATCCTCAATATCATTCGTGCCGACGTAAAAGATATTGGGAAGGATGTACAAAAGCAGGGGAACCAGCTTGCCGGCGTTGCCGTTACACAGAAAGTACAATTCAACGAAATCAAAGAGCTAAAGGATCGGGTGGAGGTCCTGAACACAGCTCATATGCAGTGCCCGACTCCGGGGGAGCTCCGGGAGCTCAAAAAAAGGGTTTCACTTGTATCGGATTTGGCTAAAGCCCCGAAACGAAATACACCCCCAAAAGGAACCCAATTCAGTGTGGACGTTAGGGCCCCAAAGGAGTGGATGTCGAAGTGGCTTCCATGGATTATCCTTACGGCGATATTGGGGAGCGAAGGAATTGCGCGGTTGGCCGGGACGGGAATCCTGAAGCTGATTGCTGGTTAGAATAATAAATAGCCCCGAGCTTGGTTAGGGTAACAAATTTGTTCGAATAGGTCTAGGTGAAACATGGCTGTTAAGAAGAGAAAAATTGAAAGATGTTCGACCTCAATGGTGGTTCAATCTGTCATGTTTGACCGCTCAGAATGGACCAGAATGAAGGCCCGGCAGTGGTTGAGGGATAACGGATACAAAAGCAGTGATGTGGATTCTGGGAAAACGAAATTGAAATACGAGCAGCAAAATCCAAAAAATTCCTGCAAAGGAGTTTTCCGGTTAATTGAGTTTGGGAAAGGTATTAAGGCAATATTGTGCTGTCACAGGTAAAGCATAATAATTTGACGTAGTTGTATACGTTATGGTACCCTTGCAACCGCAGGGGTCAGTCTAGGAGATGTACAATGGCGGTTATCCGCAAAATCTCATTTCGGGGAATCCTCGACGACCTGAACTCGGCCACAAGTGGGTGGAGCTCAAAGGCGGAATCCGCGGTGAAAGACCAAGCGGATAAGCTGTTTAACGAGAACAAGAAAAACATCCAAGATCTCATCAATGCTGCAGAGAACAAGGCAGACGAGATTGCGGATCGGACCTCTGCGAAAATCGAAGACATTGCCAAAGACGTTTCTAAGGAAGCGGCAAAGGTTCACGCAGAGTCAATTTCAGATACAACTTGGGACAAGATACGTCCCTATGCAATCGGTACAACTGCAGTGGTGAGCCTTGTGGGTGTCGCCGCTCTGATCAAATTGAGGAGCTAAGTCATGGCAAGTCAAAACGTGCATTTTCCGACACTCGCAATGAACCCCCAATTGGCGAACCTTCTGGCGAAGAACGTCTCCCAGCAGGCT
>Ga0233413_10000904_pt1 | contig 13561 bp, 9 predicted proteins | sample Na_anoxic_6_MG_FD_189019 | JGI IMG/M metagenome (GOLD analysis project Ga0233413, IMG submission 189019) | Seawater microbial communities from Saanich Inlet, British Columbia, Canada - Na_anoxic_6_MG | ecosystem: Environmental > Aquatic > Marine > Inlet | place: Canada: British Columbia... | reverse complement strand
TGAAGTAGATGGGGTAGCAAGTACCGAGTACTTTCCGTTTAACGTCGATGTGGGAGCAGATCTCAGCATTCAGCAGCTATTCAATAATGAACTTATCATTGTTGAGTTAGATACCACTATTGGCAATGTAGGCGCTACAGCTACGTTAGTGGCTGATACAACTTTGGCTTTTAGTACTGTCTACAGTCCGCTCTATGCTTCTCCAGATTTAGTTCGCATGGAGGTTGGTACCTTTATTGATTATATACCAGATGACACGTTGGCTCTTATGATTCATTGGAGTAGTAAGGAGGCTGATTTTATTGCGAAACCTATTCGCTGCAAGGTGAAAGAATTCAATTTTGCACGTACTAAATTCGTTGTATACGATGCCGCGATTAGAGCGATTATGCTTCCTGGTGGTAGCAATGGTCTGCCTGGAAGTACTGGTGGAGACAGTTCGAAGAAACAACTTGGAGATCTTATGATCGACAAGTCGGGAACTTCTAGTGGAAGTACTGTTGCTATTACCTCTAGTGGCATTGACATCGATACTCTCAATGATCTGCGTTCTAAGAGAGATGAGTGGTGGCGCGTAACCAATGCTGGTGGATGTATTGTTCCGGGGCAAAGCTTTGATCCTGCAACTGCGCAAAAAGGGAAGTGTGACCCTGATCGACGGATTGGAGGAAGACTTTGGTCTAATCCAGAATACACTAGTTATCCTCAACCTGGAGCGAACACTAAGGTCGTTAGGTCTGGCAGCATACGTGGACGATGGGCTTTTTCTCGCAATAGACGGGGCTTCCCATACAAGAGGAGAAGCTGATGGCTCCTAAGCGCCCAAACTTATTTAGTACATCATTTCAGGATAGAGATCTTTTTCCTGGAGCTTCTAGTTCCGCTAGTGGTGTTGCCGAACTAGATTTGCGTGCTGAATTAGATGAGCTTTTTTATGGATACGAAAGTGGCATCCGACATGGGCACCTGATTGTGATACGGCATCTCCGAAGAGATGCTGTCGGAGAAGCAATACCTTGTAGCTGTAGGGATCCTTTTACTCGTGAAGGTGATCCCGATTGTAGCTACTGCGATGGTGAGCGATACTTGTGGGATGAAATTTGGTATTGGACTTATAGCATGTATAGCGGAGCTGATACTGGTTTAGCTTCTCGATTGAAGTATATGCCACCCGCTAGTCTTCGCATTGATCATCGTATCTTCTTCTTTCGGTACGATACGCCTATCAAGTATGGTGATAAAATTGTTGAGATGAAACTTGATATTGGGGGAGCTGCAGTTGTACCTTATATGAGAGAATCGATATACAGGCCGCAAACCATACAAAAATACCGTTCAGATAATGGACGGTTAGAATACTTTGCAATTTACTGTCGGGAAGAAAGCGCCATCCGATCTGAGAATCCAGAATAATGTCATCTAATATCAACGAAACATCACGAATACTAGAGGCAGTCTCTCCTAGCTTACTGGATGAAGCGGATAGCTATGAGATTAAAATACTAGATGGGCTTTCGAAGCGAGAGTTGCGGACCTATATTAAAGAGGTCAAAGTTATCAATCCCTTTTCATTTGATCCTGCTCCCTTCCTTGGTGATGAACCTATTATGGATCTTCCCAAGTTCACAGATGTAGCTAGAGATCTGATTGCCGATGCTCAGAGAAGAGAGGGGGTTATAGATACTGAGTGTGTTAGTCTTGTGCAGGAGTACCAACCAGAACGTTTTTATACTTTTGGCGATGAGGTTATTTCTACTCGAGTTCTTAAGCGCGAACCGGCAAGAATGAGTCGTGATGGCAAGAGTCGTCCTCAGAGAGGATCTGGTTACAGTCATGAATTCAGATCTCCTACGACTCCAAACAAAATTATTGTTATTGAATCTAGACCTATAGATCATAGAATTGAATTTACTTGTTGGGCTAAAACAAGTACGCTGGCTAACAGGCGTGCTTTATGGCTCGAAAAGCTTTTTGTAACGCATTCCTGGGCATTCCAGGTACAAGGAGCAGATAGATTCTTTTGGGAAGATCGTGGACCAGATGAACTTTGGAAACACGAGGAACAACGCCTTCATCGGAGACCTTTACGGTTTATGTTGCGACTCCGTGAGTTTGAAGTTTATGCACATCCCGTTCTTAAGAGAATTGATTATCATGTTTCTACTGCATAATTTAGGAGGGTATTAAAATGCCTTACGACAATATTCCAAATGTTGGGGTCGGATATGGAGATGGTGGGCTCAGAGAGCCGCCTCCCAGTCGTCTGCCTCGACTTCTTGTTCTTGGCACTGCAGCTAGCGGTTTGACGAATGAGTTATTCCGTGTTGCTACTGTTAGGGAAGCTGAACGAGAGTTCGGTGCAACTAGTGAGATTGCTAAAGGCATTCACGAAGCATTACCTCAAGGAGCAGAAAGTCTTGCTGCTGTCCGCCTTGGTGGGCGTGGTGGAGCATTTGTAGCAACAGACAGTGCTGCTGGTGCATTGACAATTACACCAGAATATACAGACAATGAAATTATGGATCGCTATGCCTTGGCTATGGAAGTTAATAGCGGTGTACAGCGAATTGCTGTGTTTGATCTTGTCGATCAAATTTGGGTACATGATAGTGATGAAATTCTTGTTATCAACGAGGGAATTGTTGAAGTTGTAAGCACGATTGATTTCTTTGCTACTGGTTCTTTTTCTGACCCGATTACAATGACTTCATTGGCCGATCTACTTACGACTGATTTTACTGCTGATGTATTGGCCACAGCAACAATGTCTACTGTGGTGCCTACACAGGGTTCTGACGGAACTTCGCCTACACTAGTTGAACGATATGCTGCTTTAAATACTACGTATCATCTTCTTGACTTTAAGGATGCAAGCTTTGTGGTTCCTATGGGTGTCTATGTTGATGATGACAATGTTGCTGACGGTGATAGTCTAAACCTTTGGGCTGGGCCGCCTCTAGCTGGCGAGGATGATTCTTTGGGGTATGTTTGGCAGTATCTATATCAAGGTAAGCTCTACACTTACTTTGCAGATAGCGCTACATACTTCAGTGTTGCGGGAACTGCTGCTACATCTACAATCAATACAGACCTAGTTCTTCTTGCAACCCGCAAGGGTGCTGGTATCAATGGCAAAGTTACTCTGGAAGTAACGGCTGCTGCAGCTGGCGATACCGTGACTGCGGTAGTAACTGAAGTTGCTGGTGTAATCAAGATTGTGGTTGATGTTCTTATTACGACTGGCACAAAGACGAATACAGAAGCTGCTGTTGCTATTAATGCAGCTCTTGCTGCATTTACTATGTCTAACGGTTTGACAGCTGACACCTTCGTTTCTGCAGATGCAGGTGTATCCGTTATCGTTCTTAATGCCGCTATCGCAGAGATTGATATTGATAATGATACGCCGGGTGTCGGTGGCAACTTAGCAACGCATGAAGATCTCACTGGGGAGACTATTCCTGCTGCTGTTGTTACGAGGGCTACTGCTGGTGCAGATGTTGAATTGCGTGAAGTAAACTTTGCGCATCAGCTAGCTAGTTTCTGCGAGTTGGCTTCTGTTGGTTGGTCTACAATGCTTGGTGCAATTTCTTTCAAAATGCCTACTGCTTTTGGTCGGGCACAGATTGCAACTTGGGTTGGAGAACTGCCTGCCTATACAGCTATCGGTACAGACCTTGCTATTGATGTTAGTACTGATAATGGTTCTGGTTTGTTAGGTTTCAAATACCTTGCTGGAGCTGCTGGTGTAACTGATGGCTATCGTGACCATATGGTTGAAAGTGGTGGAGCCGCTGATGGTTATGCTTACGGTGGGTTTATCAAAACTATAGGAGCATCGTTACCAAATGGGGTAACATGGCCATATGGGGTTCTTGATAGTGATGAGGCTGTAGATGCAAATAGTGCGCCAGTTGATATTGGAAAGCATATTTTTGTTACTTACGATTGGCCTGTGCACCGAAATGCATATAACGGTGGAACTCCTTATCGAGGATCTTTGCCAAGTCTTCTTCTAGGTAAGCTTTCTGCTATGCCTGAGAATGAAGAGCCCATTGGAATCAATGGTGTAGTTGCTCGAGTAACAGCTCCTCCTCGTATCCATAGCACGCAGATTGATGCTCTGGCTTCTATCCGTGCAGTTGGTTTGCGTGTCGAAGAGGGTTCTGGACTAATCATTGTGAGTGCTAAAACAGCAGCTCATCCTGATAGCGATTACATTCGATCAAGCACAATTCGTTCGGTGAACCGTGAACTTACTGGTATTAGAAATATTGCTAAGAAGTTTATTGGTAAGGCTTTCAACCCAACTCGATTGGTTGCACTACAGAGTGAAATTGATGGATATCTTCTTGCAGAAAGAGGACTGGGTTTTCACCAGGGTGCGTTTGCTCGCTTAAACTATACTCGCAGTGATAAGATTCTTGGTAGACTTGCAATCGAATTACGAATGGTACCTCCATTTGCAATCGAACAAATTACGGTTACAACCACTCTCGCAGCTGATGAGAGTGAACTCTAAAAGGAGATAGGATATGTCGACTACCGCACTTCAATTAAGTAGAGACTTTACTAGTTTCTCTGGTGTGGATATCCGTGTTGTCATTAACGGAACGACTCTGGGAGCTACACAAGCTGTCTCTTACGCTATTCAGCGTGAAAAGGCACCCATCTATGTGATGGGTCGTGTAGATCCGCTTTCCTTCTCACGAGGGAAACGTGGTATCGCAGGGACAATTATTGCACTGATGCTTGATGAGCATATTCTGCTCAAAGAGCCCTTTAATCAGTTGCAGTTTCTTGCTGACAATGATGAGATTTTCCCTTCGCCAACAGATCTAGAAGATGCTTCGCATACCACTGATCTAACCACAGTTGGTGGGGCTGATCCAGTACTTGCAGTTTTTGATTCAACTGATATCTCAGATAACTATAGCATTCAGAATGCTTGGTATGTAGATCAGGTGCCTCCATTTGACATTGTTATTGTTGCTGCTAACGAATATGGTAATGCTGCGTCAATGCGTATCTATGGTGTTGAGATTCTCAATGAAGGTTCTGGATTTAGTATTGATGATATTGTTATTGAAAATCAAATGACTTATGTTGCTAGGTCTATCTTGCCTTGGCGACCTCTTGGTCAGTGGGATTTTGATACAAAAATCTTCAAGCCTGGACATGGTGGAGCACTTCTTCCATAAATAACATGTGTATCTGTTATAATCGGGGAGCATAGCTCCCCGATTTCTATTTGGAGGTAAGATGGCGTACTCAAGAACTAAGTCTTTTAGTGGTGCTGATGCACGAGTATATGCTTGGTATCCAGGAGCACCCGAAAATGTAATTGAGCTTGATAGTATGCAAACTATTTCAGTTAGTGTTCACGAGGCAAAGAGTCAAGCTCGAGCACTAGGCTATAGAGGTATTCGTGGACTCGCTCGTGGCGTTAGGACTATTGCTGGTTCTATGATCTTGACTGCAATTAATGACAATCCTCTTCGACCGTTAATGGAGGCTGTTTCAGTTGATCCTGAAGTCTTACGTTCGGGATCGAGGATGGAGGCAAGCGAAATCTCTTGGCCTGGATGGTCTATTGATAAGGATGTTGTTGGAGTAGGAACTATTGCTGCAGGTTATGATTTTTCTAATAGACTAGGCACTCTTTTGCCACCTGTCAATATTGTCATCAGATACGTTAATGAAGATTTGACTTTAAGTTCTGATCCTAGGACAGGATTAGCATCTGGAGAGACAGAGTATTTGATGGTATATTTGTCTAATGTTGAATTTGTAGATGAATCTACCGTTACCTCTATAAACGATATGATTACAGAAGTGACCATGTCATTTATTGCTGCTGATATTAAACCAATGCATTCCGGAAATGATAGAACTAGCTATAAAGCCCACCCTCTCAATGAAGCAGAACAACGAGCTTTCGATCAGCTAGTGAAGAAGTCTTTTGCTAAAAGCGAAAGACTTATCAAACGAGAGACAAGACGTGAAGCACGTAGACGGAAATAAGGGACAGGAGACAACATGGCATATTATCCTTTTGAGTATTTCTGTGGAGCTGGATGATGAAAATTTGCAGTAAATGTAAAGAGAATAAGGATGCAAATTCTGGTTTCTATAGAAATCGAGTTATGAAAGACAGGTATGCAAATTGGTGTAAGGCTTGTATGTCTAAGATTCAAAAAGAGCGCTATCGTTATGCTGGCAAGCCTTTCACCAATTTGCCAAACATCCCAAAAGAGAAGGTTTGTTCAAGATGTAGAGAGATTGTTTCTTTTGTTGAGTTTGGAAAAAATAGACGTAGACATGATGGACTTGACAGTCGATGTAAAAAGTGTCTTCGAGAGAAAGATCGCAGATGTCGTGCTAAGAAGCGTTTAGATCCTGGTTATCGTGTTAGGACTGCCGTTTCTTCTAGCGTATATAGGTCGATTAAGAATTCTTCTGGGAGCAAGGGTGGAGAGTCTTGTTTTGATTATTTACCTTTTTCTTTGTCTGAGCTTATTAGTCACCTTGAAAGCCAATTCGCTGAAGGCATGTCTTGGGATAATTATGGAAAATGGCATATTGACCATATTGTTCCACAGTCTTTTTTTGCATATACCAGTATGAAAGAAAAAAGATTTACTGAATGCTGGTCTTTAAAAAATCTGCAACCACTTTGGGCTTTGGATAATATTTCTAAAAATTCAATCCATAACGGAAAACGCTACTACTACAAAGGAGGCGATCATGGCGTACTATCCATTTGAGTACTTTCTGTGGAGCTAATGTTATCGTAGAAATTGAAGATGTTCCTGTTCTAGAATGTGCTGGTGTGTCTTATTCAATACAAGAGTCTAAGCGTCCGATATACGGATATAGTAGTCGACATTTTGATGCTGTAGCTAGTGGTCAGGTAATCGTTCAAGGCAGCCTGTTAGTTAATTACGTTGATCAGAATTACTTGTTTGAAGTGATTCGACAAGGTGCTCTTAATCACGGTACGTTTTTGGGAGTTCCATCTTCAGACGAATTGTCTGATCAGGTATTGAATCCGATTGAAGCAGAACGTATGGGTGCTGATGCAATAGATAACTACGGTACATCTGGTGAAATCATCAATGCTTTAAAGTCAACGATCTGGGATTCTGATATTCAAGGGGCTTCAATTGCTCATAGCGATATTCCAAACCCCCATGACGCTTTTGGTGGAGTAGATATTAAGGTCACTTTTGGTGAACGACATCAGGGTAATAATTTTCTTGGCATATCTAATGTTTTGTTAAGTAGTGTATATTTTACTGGTCGAGGTAATGCGATTCAGATAGATGAGAATGTAGTAGTTGAAGAATATCCATTCTTTGCTCGCAATATATACCATCTAAAATAAAGAGCAGTAGTAGTAGAGCAGTCAGCTGTGGGGAGTAGCCCAAATACTACCACTGTTACAACAATACAATAGAGGATAAAATGCCTAACCTTTCGCCCCAGAATCAAGATGCTCTTTCTCGCTTAAAAGCAGAGGAACCTGAGCTAGAAGCGTCTTTAGATGATTTGCTTGATGATATTCAGGAAGCAGCTTCAGAACCTGAAGTAGCAGAACCTATTGAGACTCAAATCAAGAATGATATCTTATCCTTACTTGCAAACAGAGAAGATGCTCCAACAGAGGAGGACATCGGAAGGTGGAAAGCCCAATACGGTGATGAAGCGATTCAGGTTCTTGGATTGGACAAGGACAACGTATACATCTATACGCACATCACTCTTAGCCAGTGGGAAAAGATCCAATCTATTATGCAGCAAATTCAAGGCACAGCTCAGGCAGCCAATGTAGAAAAGCAATTGCGTGATCGTGTAATTCGTTCAGCTGTGCTATGGCCGCCATTACCGAAGGACTTCTTCAGTCGTTGTCGAGCAGGACTTCCTGATACGATTTATCAACTCATTATGATTCATTCGTACTTCTTGAGCCCGCAACAGGCGATGTCTTTAACAATTCAACTTTAATGGTTTGACCTATGCTTTCAAGGAGTAGTTCGTTTTTCAGAATAGGAAAAATAAATCATTTCTATGAAAAGTATAAAACGAGGCCAGAACGTGGTTGATTATGATCTCCTATATGAAAGCGATGGTATTTATCGCACAGACATTCTTGGCAGAAAGTTTCTTTATAGACTGCTAACCTTTCGGGAGTACAGGGTTTTGAAGGGGCTTTCTGTCAGTGGTGTGATGAATCGCCAAGCGATTCTTATGGAAGCCTTTCGTAAATGCTATATAGGAGATGTAAATCTACTTAATCAGAAAACTCCTGTTGGTATTTATCTATCAATAGGTCAGTTGATCATGTATTTTTCTGGAGATTGTGAACGAGAGACTCTTAAGACAGACATTGCTATCGCAAGATCCATATATCCAGCCCATAGTGTACATGAAAGAATGAGGCATACTATTTTCTTAGCCTTTTCTAGCTACACTATTGATGACAGTGACAAGTGGACACGACCAGAATTGATTAAAAAGTTTATTGTTGCTGAGCATGCGTTGTTGCAACGAGGACTGCAATATACGCCAGTGAATGTTGATGAAATTCTTTCACCAGAAGAATTTCAAGAGCAGAATAGCAAACCAGAAGAAAAGACTCCTATAAAGAATATCGACTTTGATGCTGCATCAAAAACCCAGAGAGAGAATCTTGGCTTTTGGGATGAGTGGGACATAGAAGAAGAAGTAGACAAAAGCAAAAGGAAACTGACTGTCTCTCAAGCTAAAAAGCTTGATAAGCTAACAGCTGCTAGGAGGTAGTTGTGGCATTTCAAAACTACGGTGGATATATCTGGTCGGACAATCCTGCCTACGAGGAAAACGGCTGGCTTAGACAAGGCGTAGGGCTTGGTGTTGCAGCCGGACTTGGTATTGGTGGTGCAAAATACTTAACAACAGTCAATCCGGAAACGCATACTCGACCTATTGATGCGCTAGCTACCCTCGCACGTACTGCTGGGAATGCCACTCCATGGCAGATCGGCAACACGTTCCGTATCCCAGAATTCCTTAGCCCCTATACTTCTCCAATACACCAGGGCATGACGCCTGCCCCTGGCACAGACATGTATAAAATGTCTTGGGAACAAGATGGACTCCAGGGAAGGAGCACTTATGAGTACATCAAAAAGCTTAGTGGACTTGATACCAATGCTCTTCGAGCTCGTGGTATTACTACAAATAGCTTTGATGCAGATTTAGTTTATAAAAGAAGTGCTCATTCTTCCTTAGGAACACTATACTCTAGTTTGAACGGCAAGGAGGCAGAGCTAGCCAAGGACGTTTCTCTGTTCAAGTTTTCAGGCGAAGGTCACGACGTTATCAACTTGGGGAAGCCAGCGCCCATCAATAAGGCTGCTGAATCAGTTATTGATGCTATGGGTAGAGGATCTATTTCTTCTACCTCGCTGTTTTTCAACCCGAATGCGGCAGAGAACTTACAGCGTCCAGGTTACTTCCCTGTACCGGGCGTGAGCAAGCCTGATGTTTCTACTGGTGTCCATGGTGCTGCTCGTAGCTTTGATCGCTCCTCGACCCTTCTGAGAGCGTTTCCTGCGTTCTCCATGGGGAGACTCAATAGGCTGGTAGAGGGAACAGCAACAACCGTAGCAGGAGAGACCGGCAGATCGTTTGTAAAGTCTGTTTTTGGAACGGGTGTTGGTGTAGCTGGTGGTCCTGGTAGTGCTATGTTTATGCGCTTTGGAAAGGGTGCTGGTATGCTAGGTCTTGGAGCCCTAGCAGTTGGTCAGACAGATTGGTTGCGTAGGGAATTTGAATCTCCTGGAGAAGTTGTTGCTTCTAGTGTTGTTGGTGCTGGTGTTAGCTTTGGTATTTTTAAAGCAGGTTTTAGCGGCAAGACTGCTGCTATGGCTGGTGTGGCTTCTTTCTTTGGGCAGATGTTGCTTCCTGGTTTCGGCGAAGGCGTTGTGCCGGGAATTGCAACCACGTATGCGAATGCTACAGTGGCCAGAGCCACTGCGTTCAATCCTATCAACTACTACCGTAGAACTCTCGAGGGGTTTGCGCCTGGATCTACGGATTGGAAAACTGGTGCTCTTCTTGGAACTGGTGTTGCTTTGGCGGCTTTTGGTTCTACCCCATATGGGAAGACTGGTGCTCAGCATCTTTTAGATCGTTTTGGACATAAAGCTTTTGGTTTGAAATCAGCAGATAATACTCGACTAAAGCATACGAAATCTATTAGGCATACGTATTGGGACGAGATGCTTAAAACCGGTACTGGTGGTAATCTTCAATTTGGCTTTGGGGGTTTTAAAGACAAAGACAAAGTTAGTCTTATGCAAGCGTATAAGGACAATGGAGAAAATGTTACATGGGGAATGCGTGCTAAGATTATTAAAGCATATGATGATGCTGGACTTGAGGGAGTTGAGTTAGCTGAACATGCAAATAAAATCTGGTCTTATGCCGAAGAAGTCAGGAAGAAAGCTGCGGATACCAATCCCTTAAATGAATCTTTGCGTTTATCATTGTTAGATGTTGATGCCAAGTATGGTGATAATAGTTTTATGCGTCAGCTTGCTGGGTTTGCTCAACAGTATAAGCATTCGTTTTTTGGTGCAGAGATTCACAACCCAGTAATGACTGAGGTGTTTAGAAAGAATAAGTTCAAAGCCCCACTGGGTCGCTTGGGAGTTTTGTTTGGTGGAACGATGTTAGCTCATCAGGTTATTACCGGTGGGCTATTGGGAAGTTTAGAAACGTCAGAAGATCTTAGAGATATCTATTCTGGTGAACAGTTAGTTTCTATCGGAAAGAGTCGTTGGTGGGAATGCCTGTCTCCCGAAACAGTTATTTTGACTGAATATGGTAGCAAACAGATTCAAGATATCAAAGCTGGTGATCATGTTTTAACTAAAACAGGCAAATATCATTCTGTCTTAAAAGTTCACAAGTATGTGCCGTCAAATAGAATGTTAGAAATTAGAACATGGGGCAATGGACTCAGACTTCAGACAACTGAAAACCATTCTGTTTTTGTTCGTCGAAATAACAAAGTGATAGAAACCTTCGCTTCTGCTATTCAAGATAATGATGAATTGGTTGTACCAAAGCCCTTGAGAACATTGAAGAATTATGGTTCTTTAGACTTAGAAAACTACCTTGGTAATTCTTTGCATACTGCTTGCTCTATGTTTCTGCATCCAAAGCAACGTAATCGAAGTGGCGGTATTCAAAAAGCACGAGGTTTGGTTTTACCACGACATATCACTATTGATCATGATTTAGGATATCTTCTTGGTTTTTATCTTGGTGATGGTAACCTCATGAGAAGGAAAGGTGGAATAGAATTCGCTTTTGGTATGAAGGAGCAAGATTATGCCAATGATATATCGAGAATTATTCAATCTAAATTTGGAATAGAGTGCACTCAAAGAATTAAACAATGGCAAGGAAAGGATTCTGCAATCATTGTGCGAGCCTGTTCTTCTGTGCTTGGTGTGATTTTTGACAATTTGTTTGGTATTGAAAAAGCTATTCCGTCTTGGATGTACAATATTGACAACATTAATTTTGTCAATGGTGTTTTGATTGGCTTTATTCATTCTGATGGCAATAAACATAAAAAGCAGTACTGCATTACAGCAAAAAAGATTGAACACTTATTCTATTTAAGAGAACAGATCTTATATTGGTTTGATTGTTGGTCTTCTGTAAGCTGGACGGGTACAGCTTACAGACTAAGCTTTAGAGATGATTTTAAGTGCTCCTATGGAGTAACCAATGATAACCAACATGTATTTCTTAAAGTTCGAAGTGTTAAAGAAGTTGAAAGCCCTGATTCTGTATATGATCTGACTGTTTGTTGTGAACATAACTATACGACTGCTAATGGCTTGGTTCATAACTCTGGAGGCACACCTTTTGAAGGGTCTCGTATCGAAATGTTTCGACCTCATTCGTATGCGTTGATGAAGAACAGGGTACGTCAAAAAGGTATCTGGGGACCTAATGAAGACGAGATCTCACCTGTAGGTAAGTTTTTAAGAAAGAACCTTACCTACGAACTTGAGAGACAACAATACTATGATCGTCCTTATCCTATTAGTTCTGGATTTATGTCTGATATGCCAATTGTTGGCGGTATTTTATCTGGCACTATTGGACGATGGATCAAGCCGCCAAAGCTAATGCATACTTCAGAATGGATGAGACCAACAGAGCATGGTATTGAGCATGCTAGTGTGTTCCAAGGTGCAAGGCGTGAACCTGCTTATGCGCTGGGTGCTCCTGGTCCTGGAGTACCTGTTAGTCCATTTGCCGCTTCTAAGCAGCTTGCTTTTATGAACTATCAATTCCGAGAAATGGAAGGGCTCACAGGCTTTATGAAGAACCAGTTTTCTAAAATTGTTCTTGGTACCGACAGATACCAGACACAACCAGAACTAGCAGATGCTGGTCAGATGACTTCTTTCAGAAGACAGTTCTGGGAAATGTCAATGGGTGGTGGCTTTTTCTGTTTTGTGCCTGGAACACTCATTGAAACCTTTGATGCAACAAAGCCTATCGAACAGATTGTTCCTGGTGACAAGGTATTTAATCAAGAGGGCTATTGCATTGTTAAAGGTTTATTAAAGAAACCTTCTCCCGAAGAAATAGTGGCTATCAAGTCTATTGGTGGGGGTATCGATATCAAATGCACACGTAATCACCATATTCCTGTTTTGCGTCGTCGTCGATATTCAAATGGCCATGTTGTCAATTGGGATAGCAAAAATGCATGTCAGATTTTAGAATTAGAAGCCCAAGACATTAAGGTAGGGGACTGTCTCCTAGTACCTAAACTTCAATATGAAAGCAACTATACTATTGATTTGGCTGGAACAGGAAGTGCATTTACCGATTCGTGGATTTACAAGAATGGAAATCAAACTTATGTAGAAATTCTAGAGGCCGTTGAAACCGGCAGACTCAATACGAGAAAGGAGATAAGGGAGGCTGGATACTCTGATCTTCAAGGGAAGGAGGCTCTAAGGGCTTTCAGATATAACGATTTATCTCGAAATCGTATCCCCCGGTTTATTCCCATTACACAAGAAGTTGCTTTTGCGCTTGGGTTCTATGTCGCTGAAGGAAACAGTGATAGCTGCGTACACTATACAATGCATGCATCAGAAGAGAAAGAAGCTCAACGTATTTTGCAAACATGGGAGTCTTTCGGCTTTAACGGCAGGTATGCTATTGAGCAGAATACTCTTAAAATTTGGATCTACAGTACTCAGCTTGCCAGATGGTTAAGAGTTTTTGGTCATCATGCAAGGAATAAGCATATTCCTACTTTTATAAAGCATTTGCCTGCTGCAGAGCTCACCTCGTTTGTTGATGGTCTTGTCCAAGGTGATGGATGGCATGGTGGATTTACTAGCGTAAGTCGACAGTTGTGCAAAGATCTGTCTATGTGCTTGTATAAATTAGGAAGGCCAAATTCCTTATACCTTGATTATCTGGAAAAAGGACGGGGTTCTTACCCACAAGGCACTCCAAAGAAAGACACTTT
>Ga0233413_10000903_pt1 | contig 13568 bp, 4 predicted proteins | sample Na_anoxic_6_MG_FD_189019 | JGI IMG/M metagenome (GOLD analysis project Ga0233413, IMG submission 189019) | Seawater microbial communities from Saanich Inlet, British Columbia, Canada - Na_anoxic_6_MG | ecosystem: Environmental > Aquatic > Marine > Inlet | place: Canada: British Columbia... | reverse complement strand
TATGATATGTCCTTCCGCAAGAAGTGGAATGCCACCACATATTTTGGCCATCAAAAGCGGTTGTCAAATCACTGTCCTCATATATAGTCACACCAGTAGGGGGGCAAGCCACGCCAGTGCCAGTTGCACCGTCATCATAGTAAAGAGTCGTATTGTCACCCTCCTGACTGTTGCAAGCCTCTCCCGCATCTTCCCAACTTTCGCCTGTAAACATATCAAAAGAACGCCACTGTTCGTAATCTTGGTCATAGCCATACCACTCATTCATTGCGTGAGGTGTGGATGTGTTTGGCTTAGAAGGACTGAGGGTATTCAATGCTGGGAAACTATTGCTGCCCCCACCATTTATCAAGTCGGTCATTAGTATTGCGTAGGTAATTGTGCCTGACCCATATGTGCCATACTTTCTTTCCTGTGCGATGCCCAGCATTGTCAAAGTACCCGATGATGGAACTGCCATACTATTTGTCTTTCAACATTAACTCAACAAGCCCTTCCAATCTTTCAATCTTTGCGTTCTGCTCTTTCATAGCTTCAATCAAGACCCCCACCATATTGCCATAAGCAACTGACTTGTAGTCCCCATCAATAACCACTTCGGGCAATACCTTCTCAACTTCCTGTGCGACAACTCCCAAACCACGCTCTCCATCTTTGGTAAAGGTTACGCCCCTAAGTGCGTTCACCTTATCCATCGCATTGTCAATGGTCTTGATGTCGGACTTTAGCCTTTCATCAGAGTATGCAGTGATGTTGCCATTAGCAATGACATCACCACCAGAACTAAGTTTGAAAATAATAGCCTCCGAACCCGAAGCTGGAATCCTTTGAACTGTAAAGAACTGAGATTCGTAACCAGTCCTTGTGTCAATTCTAAAGAAGCCACCCACTTTTGAATTATCTCGGCTGCCGATTTGGCTGTAGTTAGTACCAAAGCCCAGCAACTGACCGCCAACTTGAGTCATAATCCCCGCCTGCAACGATGGGCTGCTTGAAGATTTCAATTGCAACTTAGGCTCACTCTCTGTTATCTTTTGAGTGGTGGTGAAATTGTTAGCGACATTGGTGTATGCTCCGTTCGTTACCGTTGCAGCGTTACCTGTACACGAACCCGATGAACCAGTAACCGTTGTTTGGACAATGTTAGGCGCAGTATTTACTATCGTGACTGACCCCGAAGTGCCACCTCCCGACAAGCCAGTGCCAACATTAACGGCTGTAATATCGCCTGTGTTAGTTGTGTAGCCAGAGTTATTTGTCCACTGTGATATGTTACCGCCCTTGTTCGTAAACGTCTGCGAGTTAGAAGCAGTTGTCGTTCCTGTATTAGAAGTCCATCCCGAATTGTTGTTAAATATACTGAGGGGGATAGTGGATATTTGGGTCTTCCGACTTGACGTACCGTCCACAACAACAAGGTTGTCAGTTCCAACCAACGTACCTGATACGCCTAATTCGTTTAGGTCTAAGGATAGTGATATTGTTTTTGCAGAAGATTGATTCAGCGTAAACGATGTTCCTCCATCAAGTCCTGTACCTGTGCTTACTGTAACTGTGGAATTGTTCACCGTTGGTAATGATGCAGAAGTGATGTACCCTGCGCCATTAGTAATAGCGTTATTGTTCAGCGATATGTTAGCTGATCCATTGAACGATACTCCAGCAATTGTTCTCGCAGTTTGTAGCGTTGTAGCCGTACCCGCATTTCCGGTTACTGTTGTCTGAACAATGTTCGGTTTGGTGTTCGTAATGGTTATTGTACCACCGCTTGAGGTAGATGTCATCTCTGATGTGATGCCATTACCCTGTGCAAGCGTTAATGTTTCACCATTAGTGACAGACGTTGACTCAGTACCGTTGCCCTCTTTGATAGTCCAAGATGACATAGTACCAGTGGCTGTTGTATATCCTGCACCGTTAGTGATGTTGCTATTGTTTAGCGAGATGTTGGCCGAGCCATTGAAACTTACACCAGCGATAGTCCTTGCTGTTTGCAATACCGTTGCACTGCCAGCATTACCTGAAACTGTGGTCTGAACAATGTTAGGTGCGGTGTTGACCAAATTAACAGTTCCACTCGTGCCTCCGCCTGATAGACCAGTTCCTACAGTAATGCCAGTGATGTCCCCTTGGGGTGTTAATGCTACAAGACTTGATATTGCAATCTCTTTGACCGTTGAATCGGATGCGTCTTCATACAGAATCTTGTCTGCTGTACCTATCGTAGTGCCTGCTCCTGCGGCATCCACAAGGTTGCCTGTGCCTGCATAGTCTACATTTACAGTTACGCCACCCGAAGAACCCCCACCAGTTAATCCTGACCCAGCAGTTACAGCAGTGATGTCACCCACATTAGTAGTGTAACCTGAGTTGTTTGTCCACTGTGAAATGTTGCCACCTTTGTTGGTGAACGTCTGACTATTAGATGCTGTCGTTGTGCCTGTGTTTGAAGTGTAACCAGCACCGTTGCTGATGGCATTGTTGTTCAGCGAGATGTTAGATGTACCGTCAAATGATACACCCGCAATCGTTCTCGCAGTCTGAAGTGCTGTGGCTGTCCCTGCGTTTCCTGTCACAGTAGTCTGGACAATGTTCGGGGATGTGTTTACTAATGTAACCGTGCCACTTGTTCCCCCACCTGAAAGACCACTTCCTGCCGTAACCCCTGTGATGTCACCAACTGGAACTCCAGCAACCGCAGTATCAACATAATCCTTGTTGGCAGCATCTGTGCCAGATGATACCGTGTCAATGCCTTGTATTCTACCAGTTCCTCCAAGAAGAATATCACCACCTGATACTGTTATATCATTAGCAAAAGTTGAATTACCACTTGAATCATTTATTGTTGTTGTTTTTCTTCCTGCCCATCCACTACTCCAATTATCTGGTGACGAGTTAATTTGCAGTCCTGATTCAGCATTTAGATAAACAAGTTCATCTGTTTGACCTGTTGCTACAGAAGATGACTCACCTGCATTAAGTACAAGTTGTTGACCATTTTGAGTATCAATTCTTGTTGTTTGTATACCACCTGAATTTGTAAATACTCCTACACCACTAAATGTTTTAGTACCCGCTATTGATTGAGTTCCTGTTGTTCTTACTACTGTTGAGTCAACAACGATATTATCTGCATTAGCAGTAATTCCATCACCGCCAATCACATTTAATGTTACAGAGCCACTCGTTCCTCCACCTGTCATACCACTTCCTGCCGTGACATTAGTTATGTCACCCACACTGGTGGTATAGCCTGCGCCATTTGTGATGGCGTTGTTGTTTAGCGAGATATTAGCTGACCCATTGAATGAAACTCCAGCAATCGTTCTTGCAGTCTGAAGCACAGTTGCGCTTCCTGCGTTACCAGTTAAAGCCCCGACAAATGTACCAGCTTGCAAAGAGCCGTTACTTGACCCACCGTCAACGTCAAAATGCCAACGGTTGGCGGCATCATCATATCTGATAAAATCGTTATTCTGAAATTGAATCTTAGCAGATGTGCCAATAATCAGAGTGTTAATTGTTTTTGTGCCAGTTATGGTTTGTGTACCTGTTGTGTAGACCCCATTTGTTACTGTCCCTGCGTTACCGCTTACCGTTGTTTGGACAATGTTCGGTGCGCTGTTTGTGATAGTTACCGTTCCTGATGTACCGCCTCCTGAAATACCTGTGCCTGCGGTGATGCCAGTAATATCGCCTTGAGGAATACTAAATGATGTAGTTAAAGTGCCACCATCTTGCTGTGTGAGAGTAAGTGTTTTGGTTGATGTTCCAGAATCGCTAAATCCAGTGATCATATTATCATACGCAGAATTGGATTCGCCTGAACCACCTCCACTCCAAGCTACTGCGCCACCAACCGTTAAAGCATTTGAGCTACCGTTAAATGTTAAGCCAGTATCACTTGTGACATTAGATGTACCATTCCAAAAAGCAACCCTTCCGTCCGAACCACTACCAGTGACGTTACCGACTTGGGTGTTGTCTATTTTCTGCCACGCATCTGTCGCTAAGTCTGAAAAGACTGCCCAGTCACCAACCGCCCAATCCGTTTCTCCATCAAGATTGGTTGAACCAGCAACTGAAACGATGTAATAATATCCAGCAGTTCCTGACCCAGAGGTTAATGTAGGTGAGTTGGTACTTGCATTCCAAGTGCCTTGATATGTCAACACACCTGTGGTTGCGCTATCAATTGCAGTTTGAATCTGCGCCCCTGTAGCTAAAGCAGATGAGCCAGAACTGACTGCTGCTGTTACTGGCGTTAATGTTTTTATTGTAGTACCTGATGAAGAAAGTGTGCTTGTGTTGCCAGAGTTGACTTCGTTCACCATACCAGTCGCACCAGTAGCAACCGCAGTTACTCTACCGTAAGCATCAAGAGTGATAGTGTCAATCTTAGTGGCGTTACCTGTGTTTCCGTAAGTTGCAGCACCCGCACCACCAGTTGCCATATTCAACGTTACGCTGCCTGAAGTGCCCCCACCAGTTAGGTTAGTGCCAGCAGTCACTCCAGTGATATCACCTTGGGGGATTGATGGGAATGTTGCAAGGTTACCAGCACCATCCACATATTGCGAGGAAGTTCCTGCCATTGTAACAGCAAGAATGCCTGAACTTGTAACAGGAGAACCGCCTACTGTAAATGCATTGCCACCGTGAGTTTGTGCAACAGAAGTAACCGTGCCTGTATTTGAGGTGTAACCAGCACCATTAGTCAACTGATTGTTGTTGATAATGGTGTTTCTGAACTCCGTGCCCACCAATGTAAGCCCTGTGCCTGCCTCGTATGTGGTATCAACATAGGAGGTGATGTAACCAGCACCATTTGTAATAGCGTTGTTGTTTAGGGATATGTTAGCAGTACCATTAAAGCTGACCCCTGCAATTGTTCTCGCTGTCAGTAATTTAGTTGCGCTACCAGCATTTCCGCTAATTGTTGTTTGCACAATGTTGCTTGTCTTGGCCGTGTTAGCCAATACCGCAGAGTTGTTGGTGATGAGAGATTGGACTGTGTTTGTGTAAACGCCATTTGTCACAGTGCCAGCATTCCCAGTAACACTTGTCTGTACGATATTGGGAGCAGTGTTGGTGATGGTTAAAGTACCTCCGCCTGAAGTTGATGTCAACTCCGATTGGATACCTGTGCCTTGTGCAAATGTTACAGTTTCTCCATTGGTGACTGTTGCCGTTTCAGTTCCATTGCCTTCCTTGAGAATCCAAGATGACATTGAACCGCCTGATGATGTCACATATCCTGAGTCATTAGTCCATTGGCTAATGTTTCCACCTTTATTAGTAAAAGTCTGGCTGTTGCTTGCAGTTGTTGTACCAGTATTTGTCGTGAACCCTGAGTTATTCGTCCATTGGCTGATGTTGCCTGACTTATTGGTAAACGTCTGCGTGTTGGATGCGGTGGTTGTACCTGTGTTTGATGTCCAGCCACTGTTGTTACTGAAGATGCTAAGAGGAATGGACGAAATTAGCTGTCTGCTATCAACTCCGCCATTCTCCGAAATAAGGTAATCAGTTGCCACCAATGTGCCGCCTACCGCCAACTCCCCTAAGTCCAAAGCAAGGGTTACAGAGCCTGAACCACCCCCACCACTTAATCCTGCGCCAGCATTAACATTAGTGATATCGCCAGCACTTGTTAAATAGCCCGCATCGTTAGTCCATTGCGAGATATTGCCACTCTTATTGGTAAAGGTCTGCGTGTTGCTTGGTGTGGTTGTGCCAGTGTTCGTTGTATATCCCGCACCATTGGTGATGTTAGTATTGTTGAGTGATATGTTGGCTGACCCATCAAATGAAACTCCAGCAATTGTTCGTGCGGTTTCAAGTGTTGTGGCAGACCCCGCATTGCCAGTGATAGTGGTCTGAACGATATTGGAAACCTTCGCAGTGTTAGCTGTTATCGCTGATGCCTGACTTGAAGTGATACCAACCTTGGAGGTGTTAGCAGTGATTGCGCTCGCCTGAGAAGATGTAATCCCTGTCTTGGCAGTATTGGCCGTGATCGCTGATGCCTGACCCGATGTAATTCCTGTCTTCGCAGTGTTCGCAGTTATGGCAGATGCTTGACCTGATGTAATACCCACCTTTGCCGTGTTGGCCGTGATTGCACTTGCTTGGCCTGAAGTGATGCCAGTCTTAGCTGTATTTGCTGTGATAGCACTTGCCTGACCACTTGTGATGCCTACCTTGTCCGTGTTCGCAGTTATCGCACTCGCTTGAGCAGACGAGATGGTTGTTGTGTTACCAGCCATTGCCGTTGAAGCAGTAGTGCCAATTGCTAAATCTGAAGAACCAGTTGCGCCTGTGGTAATTGAAGTGACCCTACCGTATGCATCAACGGTAATTTCGTCCACTTTAGTGCCGTTTGAAGTAGAGCCATACGTTCCTGCGCCAACGCCTCCTGCGGCCATATTCAACGTCACCGTTCCAGTTGTACCGCCACCAGTCAAATTAGTTCCTGCAAGTACACCAGTAATGTCCCCTGCGCTTGTTAAGTAACCAGCATCATTCGTCCATTGCGATATGTCACCAGACTTGTTAGTAAAGGTTTGAGTGCCGCTTAAAGTTGCAACAGTGCTATCAATGTCTAAAGTGACAGTTCCCGAAGTACCTCCACCAGTAAGACCAGTGCCAGCAGTGACCCCAGTAATATCTCCACCTGGAGTGCTTGTTAAGTAGCCTTGATTCTTTACCCAAGCCGTTGAGGCAGCAGATGTTGAATCATTAGCGGTTGCCAAAGTTCCCACAACTGGTGTTGTGCTGAATGTTTTAGCCCCTCCGATAGTCTGTGTCCCAGTAGTATAAACCCCATTAGTCACCGTGCCTGCGTTGCCGCTTACGCTCGTCTGAACGATATTACTAACCTTTGCTGTATTGGCTAAGACGGCAGAGTTGTTTGTAATAAGTGATTGAACCGTTGTCGTGTACACTCCGTTTGTGACACTTCCAGCGTTTCCAGTTACACTTGTCTGAACGATGTTGCTAACTTTAGCGGTATTGGCTAAGACCGCAGTATTGTTAGTGATCAAACTTTGAACGGTGTTGGTGTAAACTCCGTTTGTAACCGTGCCAGCGTTGCCTGTCACACTTGTCTGGACGATGTTGGGAGCAGTGTTAACCAAGTTGATGCTACCCGAAGTACCGCCTCCACTTAGTCCAGTCCCTACCGTTACCTCAGTGATTGTTCCTGTGTTGGAAGTGTGTGAGTTCCATTCAGTAGCGTTACCGCCATCTGAATAGATAACGCTGCCGCTTGTATATATGCCAGAGTCAGAATCAATTGCACTTGTACCATCCCAAATCGCTAAACGGTTGTTGACTCCTGTTCCTGTAACACTGCCAACCTGTGAGTTGTCAATCTTCTGCCAAGCATCGGTTGCAAGGTCAGAGAATACAGCCCAGTCACCCAATGCCCAATCAGTTATGCCATCAAGGTTTGTTGACCCCGCAACACTTACAATGTAGTATTCGCCAGCAGTTCCTGAACCAGATGTCAGAGTTGGTGTGTTAGTGTTAGCATTCCAAGTACCCTTGTAAGTCAACACTCCTGTGGTTGCCGTGTTAATGGCCGTTTGAATCTGCGCTCCAGTTGCAAGGTCACTTGAACTTGCGTTAACTGCTGATGTAGTTACCCCAATAGTTGGAGTCGTACCACCGCTTGATGTTACAGGTGAAGTGACCCCAATCGCTGTCACACCCGAACTTGTTACATACCCCTCGCCATTGGTAAGCTGGTTGTTGTTAGTAATGTAGTTTGCGTTTGTTGCCCCTGTATAGCCGAGTTCTGCCAACGTCAATGTTCTCACCGTGTGTGAAGTGATAACACCATCAGTCATAAAGATGTCATCTATAACAGTTGCCCCTGATGTGACAATGTTGGAGTCCGTACCTATGATGGTATTGCCGCTTGTGGTAACATAGCCAGCACCGTTTGTTAGCTGACTATTGTTTGTCGGGAATCCAGTTACTGCAACATCACTTAAACCGCTTCTGCTTAATGTTAGTGTGCCTGATGAATAAGTGCCACCGTCCACATAGTTGTTGGTATTGTCATCATTAGGGTTAAATGTAATGGTGTCAGTTGCAGCATTCGTGGTGATTGTCATACCACCAGCACCCACAAAAGTCAAGGTGTCATTGTTGCTGTCAGCTACCAAGCTGCTTTGTCCACTTACGTCAATGTTCTTGAAGATGTTTTGTGACGAACCCTTGTCTATGTTGGTTAAAGTTACCGTGCCTGAAGTGCCGCCTCCCGACAAGCCGTCCCCTGCGGTTACGCCTGTGATATCCCCACCTGGTGTGCTCGTTAAATACCCTGCATCATTTGTCCATTGCAAGTTTGAACCCGACTTGTTGGTGAAGGTTTGCGTGTTGCTTGCGGTTGTCGTGCCAGTGTTATTAGTATACCCCTGATTCTTAACATATGCCGTGGTTGCTACGGATGTGGAATCATTTGACGTTGCAGGGGTTGGGGCTTTGGGCTGAGAACTGAAAGTCTTTACTCCCCCAATAGTTTGTGTGCCAGTAGTGTACACCCCATTGGTTACTGTTCCCGCATTTCCTGTGACGGAAGTTTGAACAATGTTACTGACTTTGGCGTTGTTGGCTGTAATGTCACTTGCCTGAGTTGTGGTGATTCCAACCTTGCTTGTATTGACAACAATAGCATTAGCTTGGCCTGTGGTGATTCCCACCTTTGCGGTGTTTGCTGTAATCTCGCTGGCTTGTGCCGATGTGATTCCAGTTTTTGCGGTGTTGGCAGTTATCTCAGAGGCTTGACCTGTAGTGATGCCTACCTTTGCCGTGTTTGCAACAACGGATGCGTTTGCTGAAACTAAAGCCTCAGTGTAACCAACCTTCAAAGTGTTTGCGCTAATCGCATTAGCTTGGCCTGTGGTGATCCCAACTTTGGCCGTGTTAGCGGTGACAGATGAGTTCGCTGTTATTAAAGCATCCAATCCTGTGAGTGTTGGATAGAAAGAACTGTAATCTGCTTCCACAGCAACCACATTTCCTAATCTTCCAAAAACAGTGGTGACGGCATCCGTGTTGTCAACCTTTTGCCACTCAACACCATTTGAAATCACCCAGTCACCAACATTGAAATCAATGCTATTGTAAGTGCCTGCAACGTCAACAATGTAATAATCACCCTGTACCGTGGTAGCGGTTGGAAGTGTTGGAGTGTTTGTGTTAGCGTTCCAAGTGCCTTGGTAGCTTAATTGCCCAATGATTGAAGCTGGCAAGTATGTTTCCAAAATCTTGCCTCCAGAATCCAATGGGACGTAGCCGTTAGCCACACCCTTGTTAACCAAGAACTCAGCCGTTGAATTTATGGTACTGATGCTGCTGGTGTTGGTAGCAATGTCAGTGTCGTTAGACGAGATACTGGCCGTGTTGGTGTCAATGTTACCCTGAAGCGTGTTGTCATCTGCCAACCTTGTGGCTGCTTCAGCATTTATGTTAGCTTGAAGCGTAGTGTCAGCAGCAGCCCTTGTAGTGGCCTCTGCATCAATGTTCCCCTGAAGCGTTGTATCTGCCGATGTCCTGTTGGCAACCTCATTAGTGATGGCCGTAGCGTTGGCCGTAATGTTGGTGGTGTTGGTGTTAATCAAAGCAAGATTAGCCGCTTCATTGCCGTCAATCTTTTCAACTGCCTCAAGAATACTATCGGTAGCTGCAACAACTCCTGCTGCACTTGAGAAGCCAGTCAGTACCTTTCCAATGACGGCTGAATTTAATACCGTAGTGGCATTACCCACAGAAGTCACCTCTCCTGTCAAGTTTGCGTTGGTGACAACCGTTGTGACAGCACCAACACTTGTGACCATTCCTGTTAGGTCTGGCATTGTATTGTTGTCAACGTACAATTTCACCGCAGCACTGGTCGGTATTGTGGTGTCATTGTCAAAATTCTGAATACCATCTGCGGCTGTAACGAACTGAGTGATCACCACGCCTGTGGCCGTGTCTTTCAAAGACCCCCACTCAAGTATGGCAGTCACCTTAAAATCACCAGCCGTATTCAAGTAAAGACCAGACTGATTACCAGACCCATCGGTCAACTCCTTCAATGCCGCAGTCAACGCAAGATTGTCTACCGTCTTTAGAAGGGCTGGGTATGTCGCAGATATTTTGGTATTAAATAGAGTTGCCATTGGTGCGTTTTTTGATTTTTTTGTTCTTATTTTTTCTAATAAAGGTTCTCAATTTCTCAATGTTGACCTTCTTAACCTTATACCCTTTCACAGAACCCATCCGTTGAATGTTGCATCATATGAAGGATAGAGATCATCGTTGCTGTTGGATGTGTATTCGGGGAACAAGGATTCGTTGAACGACATATAATCAATGAACCTTCGTGAGTACCATTCGGCATTTGTCCTTGCCTTCTCAACGAGGTAGTCAACTTCCTCTTTGGAAACACTTTCCGAATTTTCAGAACGATGCTTGTACATACCGCCATTGCGTATTTGATAGCTTGCAAAAGGAATGTAATCTACTTGACTGAACCATATAAGCATCGGGACAACGTAGTCATTCAATAATGTTTTCCATCGGGCGTTTGCGGGCAAATCAATTCCTGCGACAAGGGCTGCCGTCAGGCCATCGTACATCTGTGTTCCAAGGTAGTTTTGGATATGAATTTCTTGTGCCAGTTTGATGAACTGAATGAACTTGTCTGTGTCCACATTCCCATCCATAATGGAGTTGCGGACTAAATCGGTGCGGTTGATGAATAATACTGTTGCCATTGTTTCTATTTTACTCCAGGATAATGTCCTTGATTGGGCATATTGATAGGTGCGATTTTTGACTCTGCCGTTCCTCTTGGGTTTTTAAGATACGAGGCTGGGATAGTCCTTGTTCGCTTGTAGTTTTTCAAGTTCTTTGAAGGCTCGGTGTTGCTTTCTAAACGGTACAAAACCCTGACCCATTTGTGGCGGCAATAGACCCCACCCTTAAACTTGAACAAGTCATAGGCTTGGCCTTCGTGTCCTAATTGACTATTGACTCCTGCCCTGCTTGCTGCATCAATACCTTCCAATCTGTAGACCGTACCCCCTGCGGAAAGATTCATCATATTTTTACAGAAAGTGCGTGGTTCATTACCATCTTTCAACGGCTTTCTTGATCCAACTGCATATTTGTAACGCACCTTGTAATTCTTGCTGTCTAAATAGCTAAAGCCATTTGGCTTTGATGTAATCTCGTCCTTCAGTTTCTGCAACAATGACTTCTTTTCTGCGATGCAAATAGTTGCCCAATCCTCATCGCTAATGTCTTGTTCATCTTCAAGTTCATCCACAACAATCCAGTCCTCTGACATTACTTCGCCTTGAAGGTTCTCTAATATAGATGCACCATCTTCATCAGATAGAAATTCAGGTGATTGATTAGACATTTCAACCCCAGTTTCTTCTTCAATATCTTCCTTGTCTTGAATGTCGCTATCTACCTCTGTAAATTCAAGCGGCTGTAAGGTCGTGAAGTATAGGTTTAAGGATATATCGTTGTAAGCAAGTATCTGGTCAAAGGAATCAATCAAAAGTTCCTGAAAAGGTCTAATAACGGTATTGTCCATCAATAAAGAAGAATTTTTAATTTCTTCGGCATTACTTGAGAAGCCAGTTGCTGAACGAATGCCCAGCAGGAATGGCGAAACTATCCGATGAGCAACCTGAATCTTAGATGACGATTCCGAACTAAGAAATTCATATTGGTTATGTGCATCACTTAATTGAACAGGAGTGATTTCGGCTTGACTCTCTTTGTTGTCATTAAAAGCCAAAATGAACTTTCCCGCATTGCTTGTCCCTGAGAACTTTTGTGCAATCTTATTCTCAATCAACTGCCTTTCTTGCTGGTTTGGCGTTCCGTTGTTGAAGTTGATTAACATACTGGGACTCAGGCCGTTAAGTATGTTATTTAGATGATAATTGCTTACTTCTTCCTCCAATTCCGCATACTGCAAGCCGCCTTGATAATCAACAGGGGAGTAGTAATAGAAGCCAGCCTTGTAGGGTTTAATATATAGAATCTCAATGTTTTCTTTGGACTGACCAAAAGCGGGGATTCTTAGTGGCACATCGCTGCGCTTGATATTTGGCCAATCTTTGAAATAAAAGTATGCTGGCACTTCGCCTTCATCATTGCATTTTTCTGCCCGCAATGTTTCAATAGGCAAATGCTCAAGTTGGGCAATTGACTTTCTGTCTTTGGAATATATAACCTGAACCGCACACTGACCCATTAGCTTCAGATCATAGCATAACTTTCTTACAACGTCCTTCTTAAACAAAGAAATCATATGAGCATACTCGTTAGGCTTTCTGTTTGCGTCTGTAGCGTTAATCCCTTTTCCGTAAATAGCTTGACTGATGCCGTTGATTGCCGCATTGTTGGTGGGGCTTCCATTGTATCGGTCAATGAGATACTGAAAATAGTTGTTGTCAGCACCATATTCAATCCACTCTTTACCAGAAACTTCTTTGATTTCAGGACTGGTGTATGTGCTTAAGTTTACAAATCCAAATTCTGAGGTTTTTGAAACCTTTTTGAATTGCCCCTTGTTATTTCTCTCTTGTTTTTTCATAGTGGTATGTCATAAGTATTATTGAAACCATCATATTCAATAAAAGTTTCAGGTACGCCCTCGTCAAGCGTTTCATTATTTACATACCCATCGTATTCAACATATTGGCCCTCATCCAATTTGTAATAATCATTCTCCGACTGGTCAATAGTTTGGTCGGTGCAAAATATTTTATCACGAAAGATGTTTTGTATGTGGTCAGCAGCTAAGTTCCAAATAACGTCATACATATTCCAAAAGTTGTTGTTGGTTGACCAAGTGTCGGAGTCAACATAAAGGTGTAAATCAAAAAAATGGCCTTCAACCAATACAGGAAAGAATGCCTTGCTAAATTGTAGATAATTTCCAGTGATCACTCCTGTGTTAGAAGTGTATACCACTTTAACATTAGTCTGGTCATCTCTAATGGACATTGCAAACTCACTGTTGTCATATTCCCTCGGTATGACCGAAAGGGTTTGAGCCGCAGCCGTTGTGGTGAGAATTATCATCTCTTATATAACGCACAAAACAAGGCAATTTGTAGAATTGGATGTCCAAAAAAAAAGCCCCCGATTAAGGAGGCTTGATTTTTAACTAAAACACAAATTCATCAAGGGGCTGGGGGAGCAGTTGCCGTTGGGTCTATTTGAGTAGCATCACCTGTGACGGCTGCGGCCAAGAAGAATGGAGCAGCTTCTTCCATTCCTTCAAATGTAAGTGTGAATCCAGAAAGATCGCCTGCGGCTGCGCCTGTTACAACAGTACCGCCTGTGCATTCCATTCCGTTTTCATAACCACAAAGGAAGCTGTTTCCATAATAGTCCTCAACCACAATGTATGGGCGAGCAACTGCAAGGGTTTGTAATTCGTCCTGTGTCTGAGCATCAAGGAACGTCAAGGTCAAGTTCAACGATTGCGTATAAAAGGTAGTACCATTCTCCCTGCTACTTGTCACAGTAGTTTCAAGAGA
>Ga0233413_10000900_pt1 | contig 13598 bp, 12 predicted proteins | sample Na_anoxic_6_MG_FD_189019 | JGI IMG/M metagenome (GOLD analysis project Ga0233413, IMG submission 189019) | Seawater microbial communities from Saanich Inlet, British Columbia, Canada - Na_anoxic_6_MG | ecosystem: Environmental > Aquatic > Marine > Inlet | place: Canada: British Columbia... | reverse complement strand
GGCGTGTCTAGCAATGTCTCAGTTATCTCAGCTATTAAAAGATGTAAACGGTGATTGGGTTCCTGATGAGATTTACGACTCAGGATACCCCCCATTTCTTGTATTCAAAACACCAAGAATTAAATATTCTTTTATGAAAACCCATAAAGCCTTAATTGAGCAAGCGAGACCACTACTATGAAAGCATTAAATTTTAAAGAGTGGCTAAGAGAGCAGGATGTAGACATTGAAAACTTTATTTCCAAGTGTAAAAATAGTGGTCCTGATTATGATATATACCGAGCAATTCCTTATAACTGGTTGACAACAGCTTTTGATTGGGGAGATGCAACAGATATGTGGGCTAACTTATCCCTCGCATGGAAAATTAGTTGTGATGAGGCAAACCGAGGCGGTAGAGATATTGTACTAGGCTTTAGCCCGTTTGAGCTACCTGATAAACTACAAACTGTAAGCGATTACAATGTAGGTAAATCTAACTATGCTAAACACAAGATTCAGCCGTGGGATGTATGGCTGGATTACAATCTGGATCCATTCAGAGCTGATCTAATTAAAAGAACCCTCAGGACTAAAGAAGAAGAGGGTATGACTTTAAGAGAAACTAAGATACAAGACCTAGAGAAGATGAAGCATATTATTGATAAGATGCTTGACCTATATAAAACTAATACTTTCCCTTGGGAGGACTAGATGGCACTTTACTGTTATGATTTAGAAACTTATCCTAACTATTTCCTAGCGATGTTCCAAGATGTAAAGACTGACGAGTTTTTTTCGTTCACTCACGACCATTTGCCTGAGCTTATAAGCTGGATGGAAAACCCCGCTAGACAGTTTATATCGTGGAACGGCGCTTACTTTGACGACCTCATTATTAGACATATTAGACGTAAGTTAACTCCCACGCAAAGCGGAATGTTCAGAACGAAAGTCTCTATCACCCCTCAGGAGATTGCAGAACTAGCTACCTTAATTATCACCACTGATAAATCAAACCCCACGGAAGTCGCTACATTGAACGCCGCGCTTCAGGGTATACGCTGGGCAAATGAAGGTGAGCAATTAACAAGTATAGATATTAAAGCGCTACTCGACCCTATGCCCTCACTTAAAAAGACCGAAGTGCGGCTACGCTTCGAGAATGTAGAGGATCTACCTTATGATCCTGCCCTTGACCTAACTGAAGAACAAAAGCAAGTAGTACACGACTATTGTAAGAATGATGTAAGCGCCACGCGGCATGTATACTTGACCGAAGCCCTTCCCCACTTACAGTTGCGCAGACACCTACAGGATAAATTCAAAGTAACCGCACTTGAGTCACTTAGTGAGCCAAGAACAGCGGAACGAATTTTAATGAATTTATATATGCATAAGACAGGAGAGCAGTGGCGAGACATTAAGGAAAAAGCACAAGAGAACTTTAGAAACCACACCACCTTCGGTATACCTATTCAGGACTTTGTACCCGACTGGATTGAGTTCAAGACACAATATCTCCAAGAACTATTACAAACCTTTAAACATATGGAGCTACCTGTGAAAAAAGATACAGGTCACCCCATTGGGGATCAGCTTAAACAGAGGGTCATAATAGGCGATATGGCTTATCAAATGGGGGTAGGTGGATTACACTCAACTGAAAAAAGCATAGTAATTGATGTACGAGAAGATGACACAAAGCATTTAATCATGACAGATATTGCATCAATGTACCCCCAGACAATGATCCGAGATTCCCTACGCCCCATCCATTTAGGACACGATTGGATTGATATCTATGAGCAGATAAGAGACCTACGCCTTCGTGATAAGAGAGCAGGTAAGAAAATGGAGAGCAACGCACTTAAAATTATTTTAAACGCTACCTTCGGGAAACTTGCTAGTCAATACTCACCCTTCTATGACCCACACTTACTAACTCGAATCACCGTAACAGGTCAGTTGGCATTGTTGATGCTGATTGAAGCTTTTCATCTTAACCATATACAGGTGATATCCGCTAACACAGACGGAGTGTTAGTTCACATCAATGAGAGTCAATTAAAAACCTTTGAGCAATGTAAAACTGATTGGAGCAAACAGACTAAGTACGAGTTAGAAGACGAACACTTCGACATGATATGTATACGGGATGTTAACTCCTATATCGCCCATTCTCCTGATGGTTCGCTTAAACAAAAAGGTAAATTCACAAAACCCAATCTCAAAAAAGATGTTCAGGCATACGCAGTCACCCAAATGGCTATTGATTACCTCCTGAATGAAATCACCCCAGAGAACTCATACAAAGCTCACGATTTTAATATTTATGATTTCCTGTATTCGTTCTCAGCCACTAGAGACTTTGAGGTATTCCTTGAGAGCGAAGACCTCCGAGATAAACTAACCAAGACTAACCGCTGGTATAAATCAACAACGAACCAAAACCAGTTAGTTAAATTCGGAGGCAAGAATCAAAACTGGAATCGAATACCCAACGGTGCGGACATTCAGATATTCAATCGTGTGCCTGATGAAAGCATTCCTGATGATCTTAACCTTGTTCATTACTTTGCAGAGGTTTATAAATTAGTAAAGACAATAACAGATGAGGACGCAGCCCCACTGGTTGACAGTAATGGTTAATTAAGTCTTGACAATATTATTAGTAACGGTTATAATTGTAGCCACTACTAATCAAAAACAAAGGAAATCAAATGTTTAGAAACCCCAGTGAAATCATACCAGAAGAGCAATCAGGACTTATCAAAGCAACATCATACTCAGGCATTAAGCAATTTGAAAAATGCCCTCATGCACTTTTCTTAAACAAAGTCGAAAGAGTCCCGATGGTAGGCTCCACTGCAATGGATAGAGGCTCCCAACTACATTTGGAATTAGAAGAGTATATTAACGGAACGCTTCCCGATTTAACAGATGCCGGCCGACATTATAGTGACCTTATGAAATCATTCCACACCGCTTATCAAGAAGGACAATGTACCCCTGAAGAAAAGTGGGCATTTAATACAGCGTTTGAAGAAGTAGACTGGATGGCATTTAATTGTTGGATTCGTATCATTCTCGATGTACGCGTTATGCATAGTGAAACCTCCGCTTCAATCTATGATTTTAAATCCGGTAAGTGGGACGGCGATCCCGCAGGTCATCGTAGTCAACTTATGCTATATGCAATGTTCACATTTCTTAAGTTTCCAAAATTAGAACATATTCGCGCAGCGCCTATTTATATCGACCATAAAAAAGACCTTCATTACGCTGAGTACACAAGAGCAGACCTTGAAACTTTCTTACCTAACTGGCTAAAGAGAATCACAACAGTAACAACTGCTACTGAATTCCCACCTAAACCAAGCCAATGGTCCTGTAAATGGTGTCAACACGCTCAACCACAAGAAGCACTTGGTCAAGAGCACCCTTCATGTGAATACGGATTTCAACAATAAATTGTGAGCCTGACACACCCTATCGGGAAGTTCAGGATGGCGTGTAGCTGGTAGTCATGTCATTTCAGCAATAACGCCAGCAGTTAAAAACTCAAATAGTAAAACCTTAGTTATACTTTCATAAGGGGTTTTCTCCTCCGAGTTGGTTAACCTGTTTCGCTCTTCAGTAAAAAGAGCACTCTGTTCCCTTCATCTAGTGGTTAGGATATCGCCTTTTCATGGCGAGCACAACGGTTCGAATCCGTTAGGGAACACCAAACAATATAGGAGATAAAGATGTTTAAATTAATAACCATTCTTTTCACTGTAACCGATGCACTAAAAGCTATTCTTTGGTTCAAAGGTACAATGACAGATGCAAAACATAACGGGACATTTAAATGGACAACGAAACAGAAAAGGAATTTCAATTATACAGCCACCAAGCAGAGACCGTCGAGTTCTTATCAAAAACGCCAAGAGCGTTCATAACTTCGGATCCCGGTACAGGGAAAACATTTGCTACAACAGAGGCTTATAGTCGTAATAAAACAGGCCGAATGTTGGTACTCTGTCCTAAGTCCATTATGCAAGCCTCGTGGGGTGCAGACATTAAGAAGTTCAATTCTGAGCTTACCTACTCCATCTATAATATTAAAAATAAAGAATTAGCATTTCTAACAGGTAGTGACATCGTAATTATGAACCACGATGCAGTAAAATGGTTAGTTAAAAACACACATCTATTGAGCAAATTCGATTGGTTAGTTATAGATGAGTTTACAGCTTTCAAACATCGCACATCCCAACGAAGTAAAGCCGTTGCTAAATTGACAACTTATTTCAACAGACGAGTGCTATTATCAGGTACTCCAAATACGAATAGTGTTACGGAGCTGTGGCACCCCACTCTCATTCTTGACGAAGGAGAGCGTCTCGGTAAAAACTTCTTTGCCTTTAGAAACTCAGTCTGCGCAGCACGGCAAGTCGGACCATCTGCACAAATGGTAAAGTGGGAAGACAAACCCGGTTCTATTGAAGCCGTAGGGGACATACTAAGAGATATAACTATTCGCCATGAATTAGAAGAAGTACTCGATATGCCAGAGCACATTGTCAGAACCCTCGAGGTGGAACTATCACCTAACCACCTTAAGCAATATAATACCCTCAAAGCTGAAAGTATCTTGGAATTAGAACAAGGTGATATTAACGCAGTGAACGCAGCAGTGCGTGCGAATAAGCTAATGCAAATGTGCTCAGGCGCTGTCTATAACGAAGAAGGTAGTTACACACCTATTCATACTGAACGGTATGAACTCGTAATGGATTTAGTAATGGAACGCCAGCACTCTGTAGTAATAGTAAACTGGAGACACCAGACTGAAGAGCTTATTAATTTAGCAACTAAAGCAGGTATCGCCTACGGTCGTATTGATGGTTCAGTATCCTTAGAAAATCGAACCAAGCATATTGAAGATTACCAAGCGGGGAAGTTGAAAGTAATGTTCTTACACCCCAGTAGTGGCGCGCATGGTGTGACACTAACAAAAGGCACAGCGACAATATGGGCATCCCCCACTTACAACCTTGAGCACTTCACCCAAGCTAATCATCGTATATACAGAGCGGGGCAAACTAAACGAACTGAGACAATTCTCATCGCTGCGAAAGATACACTAGAGCCGCAGGTGTACAAGGCTTTAAACACTAAAGAAATTTCAATGAGTAACATGCTTAACTACTTGAAAACCTAATGTTTTATTTAATTTTACATAGCTGTTAAATAAAACTTGACAACACTATAAGCTATGATTATAATAGGAGACATTATTATGTCAGACCAAGATGTAAAAACTACACGACAGATCTCAAAAGAGACTATTTTAAAACGTGAATTTAACGGGCTTAAAAAAGAGCTTGCTACTATTGACGCTAAAATCGCATCCTTTGAGGATTTGCAAGAAGCCCGTGAAGCAATTGTTCTTCGCTTACCACTAGTTCAACAAGAGCTAATGGCTGAAATGGGTTTAGATATTGAATTTGATAAAGGTGCTTAAATTATGAGCACCTCTTTCAATTCACTCACGCAACAGCTTATGCTACTCCGTGATGAGATTAAACAAGTTAATCAGCGCAAGACTGAACTTGAACATGAAAGAACTAAACTTGAAACACAGGTTATGTCAATGCTCGATGAACAAGAGAGCACCATGATCCGTACTCAACACGGTTCGATCTCTATCTCTGAATCGGAAATAGCGCAAGTAGAAGATTGGGAAGATTTTGAAAATTATATTTATGAAAATCGAGCTCTTTACCTTCTTCAACGCCGACCATCAAACCCTGCTTATAGGGAAATGGTCAAAACTGACGGGGCTATACCTGGTGTAGTCTCTTTTACTAAACGTACTATTAATCTAAGGAAAATAACATGACAAAAAGTACAGAATTAACTAGCGTACAAGACGCTATCTCAAAACGCATCGCTAATGTAACGTCTACAACAGATGCACCCTCTAGTAAACGGATCAGTACCAAAGGTGGTGTATTTACACTACCCGGTGGTGAGACTAACAAAGGGCCAATTCACTCTGTAGTGGTTGACTTTATTAGGCAAAACAACTTTTATAAAGCGGCGTATAACCCAAATGAATCAGCACCCCCTGAGTGCTATGCGATTGGGCGAAACATTAACGAGCTTAAACCTTCTCCGAATTGTAGTGAACCACAATTTGACGGATTGTGTAAAGACTGCCCCAACAATCAGTTCGGCTCTGACCGTAACGGAGGTAAAGGTAAAGCATGCACTAACAACTTAAACCTCGCATTACTACCTGAGGAATTTGATGCCGATAGTGACATCATGCTTTTAAGAATTGCACCAACCGCTTTAACAAGTTGGAATAAGCATGTACGAACCCTAGCTAATAAAAACTTAGACCCTGTTCAGGTTATTACAGCCATTGAGTTTAATACCGCAGTATCTTACCCTACTCTGTTATTCAAAGCAGATAAACCAATTGCAGCTACGATGCTTGAGACAGTAGGACCACACATGCAATTAGCAGCTGAAATGTTAGAGAGCGAGCCTAAAGCGGCATCATAATCTAACTTTATCTCATAACTAACCAACCCCGCTTTAGCGGGGTTTCGGGGTAATGCATGAATCAACCTTTACAAATACCATACACAAGAAACTTCCGACTTCGGTATATCGTTGGAAAATACAAGCCACCATGACTGGCGGCATCCCTGACGCATATTACTCAGGTAATAAATCTGACTTATGGGTGGAATACAAACTACTCAACAAATTACCAAAGCGACAAAGCACACTACTGATCCCAAAACTAAGTGGTCTACAATCTAAATGGTTGAAAGATCGGTATACAGAAGGTCGCAATGTTGCTGTCATCTTAGGTCATTTAGGTGGGAGTTACATATTTACTAACCTTGAGTGGGAAGCGGGAATCACACAAGATAAATTAACTTTATCCCGTAGTGACCTCGCGCAATGGATAATACAGCAAGTGAACAATTAAAATATTTCTGGGACAAAGCATCAATAACCCAAACTAAAGCTGCTGAATATCTACAGATTTCACAACCTGCTGTGAATCAGTATTTAAACGGTACTACCAAATTAAACACCGATATCATTATTCAATTTGCAGATTTATTAAACATAAATCCTAAACAGATTGATCCTGATATATTTACACCGAGACAACTTAAATGAAACTTAAATATAAGAAACACCATAAACTAGCACAGTTTGTAAGAAACCACGATACAGATGCCGGTATTGATCTAGCAGTTGTATCTTACAAGTCTACAGACTTCGAGGATATTTATCTCTTTGACACCGGTATCTCAGTACAGCCAGACGAAGGGTATTATACTCAGCTATGTGAGCGAAGTAGTATGTACAAACAGGAAGCGCATCTAGTTAATTCCATTGGGATCATAGACCGAGAATACACCGGAAAAATTAAAGCACCCATAGCGTGTGAAAACCCAAATGAGCTCATAGGTAAACGGATATTACAACTAACTGTACATAAACAACCAGAAGTAGAACTTGTTGAGATAGATGAATTATCAGATACACAACGAGGCAGTAAGGGTTTTGGCTCATCAGGAGTTTAGAATATGACTGTGAAAATAACACAACCAATAGTGAAAGTGGAAGTAGTAAGCGACAACCCACCAATAGTGAAAAAAGAAAAAGAGATTAAATGCCAAACCCCTAAGCGACTTCGTCGCCCAGATGTTCTACAAGGTACTACACTTAGAATTAAAGCCAATGGGTATAACATTTATGTCACTCTCAACTGTGACCCCAAAACAGGTAGACCGCTGGAGTTGTTTTTCTCAAGCTCCCACCTTGAGTCAATGGGGTGGGTGGCGCTCGCTACACGATTGAGCTCCTTGATTCTACAATCTTATGATGCTCATATAAACAATCTAAAAGTTTTAGCTAACGAATACATACAATGTGAAATACCCGAGCCAATGCTTAAAAAAGTGTGGGGTGAAACAAAGGGACGCAACCACAACGGAGTCATTCAATTCATCGGTCGTAATTTATTAGCTTTACATAAAGCTATCGAAAGTGACAACACCGAAATAATCAAAGACGCAATTACACCTACCGCAGAAGTTGACGAGTCTAACTTCCCACCCTGTAATGACTGTGGTGGTGAAGTTAGATTAATGGATGGTTGCCCAACTTGTATAGCCTGTGGCGCAAGTAAATGTAGCTAATCTTTAATATAAATAGGCTTACTCAGCGCCCCAGCTATCGCTTGCCAATGGGGCGGCTTAGCTAAATTAGATAGCGTAATAGGTACTACCTTATCTAATACCGCCTCTTTAACCGATTGCCCTTTAGATAAGTCGGCAACGGCGCGAGGTAAGAACGCAGATTTCCAATACGCACTATGTAATGGATCACCTGACATAACATAATACATTTCACGAGGCACCTCTGCTAACTGCTTAGACCATTCTATCCTTGTGTTAGGCCCTAGTTTAGGACGCATCCACCCCAATGGGAACGCATTGTCAAAGACAGAACCTTCACCTGATGATTGTTGGAGAGCTTCGGCAAATAATGCAAACATCACAGCACCACGCGCCATATAATATTGATAAAGCCTGCGTACATCTTTCTTACTATTCAAACCGGGGAAGGCTTTTGCTTGTATACGAATATTAGCAAGTGACCAGTCAGGAGCAAATACCATCATCTGCATCGCACGCCGACCTGACGGCGATGCGGCACCTGCCCCAATCTTATGTAGAATATTATTCTGCACATTACTCGCCATCCGCGCCCAGTTCAGCCCACCAAACGCATCGTTAGTAAACATAGCTGCTTCTGCCGCTAACTCATCTAACGAGCGGAGTGGTACGCCACCCTTCTCTGCCATCTTCGCATTGATACGAATTAACTCATCGAGATTTTTAGTAAACGCAATTAACTTACCACCCGTTGCAATCTTATCCCATAGTATTTTATCTAAGTTTTCATGGAATACACGCACACCTTTAGGTAATTGCGAAGCCACTTTACCAACATACGGAATTTGAGAAATCAATCCCTCTGCGGCGCTCATTGCGTTATAAAGCGCGTCACCCTTAATGTCGTCAATCCATCCTATTTGAAGACCATTCATCAAACCTAAGTCAATTAAGTCACCAAGTTCCCCCTCCTTTAACTGGTTCAATGCTCCTTTATATTCTCTCCCCATTTTTGTAGGATTAAGCCCTGCGTAGAGAGCAGACTCAAGTAACGCAACACCATGAAACATACTAAATGCTAGAACGGAACGCTTAACCAGATAAGTCAAATTCAATAGCAAACGCTGAGTAACGCCTGCGTCGCGGGTATCAAACAACATCTTTAACGTGGGTGCGATATCGGAATGGGCATAATAATAATCCCCATTTTTATCACGGAATGACGCATGCTTTATAACAGCATAGTGATCGGGTGCATCATCGCGACGCGTAATCATAGGCACATCATTGTTATCTACAATGTTACGCACTCGATCAATGAGCATCTTATTTGCTTCAACCCTGAAAATCCCTCGTAGATAACCAGACAACAAACCCCCTATATCCTCAAGAGGAGTGTACCCTGCCTCCATCGCATCCATCATTGTGTCAAATTCACGAGAGTAATAGTGAGTGGATTTAGTAGCTAAAGCTTTCTTTGGAGCGCCAAGTATTTGACTTAAGTAATCTTCAAAAGAGGTACCGAGGTGGTCGTTATAAAGATGGGGCACATAGTTCTTTCTAAACTTGACATTACGCCCACCGGGTTGTTTCCGAATCCAGCGATAGACTTCTGACAACATATTCTCAACCTGTTTAATTGCTATTAGGTCTTTAGATGTGAACTTAATAGCCGGTAAGCCTTTAGCAATTTGCATTGCATTAAACTCATCAAGATTCCCCTCAATATAATGTGCAACTGCCTTACGCGAATCAGGTGTAGGAAACTGTTCCATTACTGTATCAATAGACGCTCTAATGTGTCGCTCCATCACAGCAATCATACCGATGTGTTCTTTTGTATAATCGACAAAACGACTACCTTCGTCATGGCCTAATCTATACCGCGTTGTCTTCCGCGCTTCATTCATCAATTTACTTGGGTTACGAATGAAGTTATTCATACCCATCGCTGCGCTCTTAACCGTTTTATATACTTTAAAAACTTTAGCAGCCCCTCGATAAACGGAACCCACTAAATTAGGCTGCTCCGCACGAGCTCTGCGATGTGCCTCTTTATTAACAGACGCACTCTGCTCTCTAGTAACGGGAATGTGTGAGCCACTGTTCTTAGTTTTCTCTCGTTTGAATACTTCTCTTTGATTTCGCTTAAACGCTTTTTGATACGCTTTACCTTTAACACCCCCTACTCCCGGGACTCGTCCAATATCACGAGCTGCGCTTTTAACCCCTGCTTTTATCGCACTACCTGTACGAACCATTAATTCAGAGAAATCTATAGGGTCATCTGCGAATCGTATATTCCCATCGGCGTCGCGTGTTACCCGATCAAGTCCATCTTTATCTTTAGGAGGAGTGCGTAGTGTACTACCGTCTTCAGTTTTATTAAACGCTTCTTTACCTTTAGTGACTGCGCGCTCCGCTACTTTCTTTACAAATGGTACTGCTCTATCTGCAATCTCTCCTGCTTTCGCAAGCCCTTCTTGTAGATGTGCTTTACCTATCTCTTTTTTCAAATCAAAAGTGCGAGCCGCCTTCGAGTCCATATCCGCTTGTTTATAACCCACCCGCTTGAGCGCGTAGTCTATAGAGTTAATATGACGCTCTGTGTTACGAAGCCCTCTGACCTGAGAGGTAGAGGCTTTAGTTCCTTTTTTCAAAGAGGCACTAGTGGGTTTCTTACGAAGAGCATACCGCTTCTCTTTTTCTAATACAAACTTCAATAAATCAGCAGGATCTTTTAAATGATCGTTTAAAGATTGCCGATTTAAATTCATACGCTCAAGCGCATCATCTACCGATTTACCAAAGGCAGTATCCTTGTTAGGGTTGACAAGTTTCCGTTTGCTTTCAAAGAAATCCTTAACCGCTCTATCTACATCCACTTTCAAAACTTTATTAGTTCTATTGTATTCTATTAAATCACCAGCCCGCCCAGTGGTTTTACCTATTTCAATCTTCCAACCGGGCATAAAATCAGGTGCTTCAAATATATCACCTACTTTGCCTTTAAGTAAAGTCTCAATCCCATCTTTAGAAAAGTTTAAGACAGGGCGCGAAGCTCCATCGCTCTTACCATGCTTGTCGTCCATTTCCTCACGGGTCGCTTTAACCGCTTTAGCAGGATCGAGACCTTTATCAATATGTGTTTTGAGAGTGGTTACCAACTCTTCTGCGTCAGCACTTGCCCATTGACCATCTTGCATAGACTTCTGTAAGCCTTCAATATGAGCAACCTGATCTTCAAACTTACCGCCTGCTTTTAGCCAACCTGCTGTACGCCCTGCGCCTAATAATAACACGCCCCCTGCTGCACTAAGCCCCGCCATGTTTGCTACATTATGCTCAACAGGTGTACCGTGTGATAGGTTGACCCCTGCTTGATATGCGGCACCGATCATAGCTTCCTGAGCAGCAAAGGCGCTAAGCCCTGCCGTAGTTTTAATAATACGCTGCGCCACTACACCATTAGCACTCACTTCAGCAAGTTTTACAGCTAGTCGATCGGTCGTCCCCGCCCTGAGGAGTGGTATGAACATGGCTGCAAAAAACAAAGGGTCAGCGACCATTGCTTTTGCAAACGCAGCCCCTGTTTCGAGAGGTGCATTTATAATTGCCTCAGCAACTAGATCAGCCATCTCTTTAAATTCTACATCTTCAGGATCTACAATATGCTTAAAGCGTTGCTCTAACTCAGTAAGATATTGAGCCCCTTCTTTTGAGTGTTTATACTTATTAGGTAGTGTTCCAAATTCTTGGATAGCGTTCTGTAATTTCTCACCATCTTCTGTCGTCAACCCTGCTGAATTTACAAGCCAACGAAGTCCTAACCAAGGACTACCTCCCGCCCAGTGTTTAAGCACCTCGGCGGCACTCTCTTCATCCGTGCCAAACCACTCATCTGGTGCGGAGACATCCATCCACTCATAAGTTTCATCACGAAGCCTATCAAAATAATGAGTAGGCGCCTCGTCATCCAACATCGAGTCTAGCGCCTTCGCATCTAACTTATTTATATCATCTTCCGGCGCCATTTGCATCAGATCACTAAACGGTGAACGAGCTACCGAAGGTGCTACCGAAGGGGTTACCATTGATGATGGCGGGGGTACAGCGACAGGTGGAGCAGTAGTAGTTACAGGTGTAGGCACCGATGCAGCTTGAGCAGATGGTTCTGTTACTATAGAGTCATCTTCAAAAGGTAAATCGTCAATGACCCATCGAGGGTCATCTGCCAAAATAGCCTTCATTATCTAGTACCTTTCATTCGATCCATTAGCTGTATATAGGTCATAAATTTCTGTGTCTTTTGATCTCTATAGCCATACCCTTTTTCAGCACTGTGTTCCCAGACCAATGGATTTGGATGTTGGGTATTTACAAATGCAGTTATGTCACGAGGCTCAGGAATAAACTCATCAAATGAACTAACGCTAGGCGCCTGATTGTATGGTCCCCATTTATCAATACCACCTGATAGATTGGAAAGACCTGCCATCATAACCTCCTCTATCTCAGCATCACTCAGTTGATCGGTATTAGTCCCTTTCAAATCAGAAACATCACGAAGTTTCGCAGCTACATCGTTCATAAAGAGCTGCGCCTGAGCGGGATCTTCTTGTAGCAACTCGAACTGATCCTTAGTGAAGAAACCATCTTGCAATGCTCGATTCACCGGTTCGTAAGCCATGATATCTAACCAATCGAATTCCAACCATGAGTTATCCAAATCTTTACCGACCATGTCACCTAGATAATCCGCCATTATCCCGTAGTCACCTGTTGAAAAACGAGTATCAGTTTTAGCAGAACCCGGTAGCTCCCAGTTTATTCCTTTAATTCCGTCATTCACTCGTTTACCATACGCAGTAATTACATCAGTTTCCGAACCATCTTCTATATCTTTAATAGCTTGTGCTCTTGCATTTTCAATAATCTGAGCCTGTTCGGTTTTTGTAAGATCTGTCCACTTACCAGATGCACGTTCCCCTGTCATCACACCCTGCATTACTCTAACAATGGTATCCATCTCCCTGCTGTCATACCCACTAGGGTTTTTAAGATAAGCATTCATCCGCTCGTTCGCCATCGCTAATGATTTACTAGTCTCAGGGTCATTCTCAAAAACAGCGAAACCCGCATTTGAAGCGTGCATATCAGCAATAGTCTTCATCATATCTGGTTTCAATTTACTACCTGTTCCTTTACCTAATCCTTTAGTAGGCTTCTTAGGTTCTGGTCTTATCCATCGGCCTGGATGAAGATCATCAGGGATAGCCCCTTTGGTCCACTGCGGCACATCGCGATAAACCACATCTCGGCCAGTTTCCTCATTATAAATCGTTCGAGTTTTACCCTTCAAACTGGCTTCAGCTGCCTTATCCGCTTTAGCCTGTGCCTCCTTCAGTTTACGATCCC
>Ga0233413_10000899_pt1 | contig 13604 bp, 8 predicted proteins | sample Na_anoxic_6_MG_FD_189019 | JGI IMG/M metagenome (GOLD analysis project Ga0233413, IMG submission 189019) | Seawater microbial communities from Saanich Inlet, British Columbia, Canada - Na_anoxic_6_MG | ecosystem: Environmental > Aquatic > Marine > Inlet | place: Canada: British Columbia... | reverse complement strand
GTAGCTCCTAGATGTTGAGACGAGGTCTGTTCTCGAACACGTCACCGATCGATATAAGGGGTTTTTTTCCTTCATCGGGCTGGTCGAGCTCATCGGCGAAGGGGTCCTCGTACGGCGGCGCGGGCGGCTGGGTCTGCAAAGGAGGGGGCACGGGTGGAGGAGGCGCCCGGGAGAACCGAACGTCGTTCGCGGTCGAGTCACTGGCGAGCCTTTGGCGGTTCGCGCTCACGACGTCTCCTGGGGTCGCGCTGTCGTCAAACAGTAGGTTGTTGATGGTGTGCGAGTAGGACATACTCTGCAACTGATCGACGTTGTCTTCGGTGATAAGACGCATTTGTATGTTCATCGTCTGCAGCTCCTGCATGAGGAGCTTGAAGGAATACGGCACACGAACGATGCTGAAACTGCGCCCGAACCGGCTCACGTTTTCTATGTTAAGATTATTGTCGAGCGTCCCTGCGAACTTTATCGGTCCATCGGCGTTCGGGCTCAGGAATAAGTTCAGCGTGTTGTTGTAGATGGCAATCGTCCCTGTCTTGTTGCACACAGCCATGAAGTACTCGTCCCCTCGCTTCATCATGGACTCCTCGAGGAACTTTGCCGCGCCGTGTGCTATGATCCCATCTCTCTCCATCTCTCCAACACGAAGTCCGCCGTCGTTCGCTCTCCCCTGGACCGTCTGTCTTGTCAGCATAGTTCGGGGTCCTTGTGCGCGGTAGTTTATCTTGTCCTTCACCATGTGCTTCAGGCGCATATAGTAGGTAGGTCCTATGAATATCTCAGATTTCATCTGCTCACCAGTGGTTCCATTGTAGAGTATTTGGTTGCCACTCGAATTGTATCCAACTTTGGTAAGAAGCTCGCCGAACAGCGCGTTCTTCGGTCCCTTGTCCACGAACGCGGTGCAGTCCCCATAGGCCCCATACATCGCGCACGCCTTCCCTTGCAGGCATTCTACAAGTTGACCAATAGTCATGCGCGATGGAAGAGCGTGTGGGTTGACGATCAAGTCTGGTCTCACACCGTCCTCGGTGAACGGCATGTCTCTCTCGGGGATGACGAGACCGATCGTGCCTTTCTGGCCACACCTGCTGCAGAATTTGTCGCCAATGGCAGGTATCCTCTCCTCGCGGATGCGGACCTTGGCGATGCGCGTTCCTTCCTCACCTTCGGTGATGAACGTTTTGTCGACAAAACCGAGTTGGCCCTTCTTGGGGAACACGGAAGAGTCGACCCCGACTCCGGGATTGGTGAGGTCCGTAGTGACCTTACCGATGAGGACCTTCTTGTCATCCAGGAGCGTATTTTCCTTGATCAGGCCATACTGGTCGAGGACGCTGTAGTCGTATCCAGGTTTCTGACCAATGACCTCCTCGGTCTCTATGTTCGCGAAATGAGAGTCGACAGTAGTGTTGCCGATCTTTGAGCTTTCTTCGTGGCTCTCGTACATGTTGAGATAGGTTGTCCGGAACATTCCTCTCTTGAGAGAACCTTCATTAAAGAGGATTGCGTCCTCGACGTTGTAGCCACCATAGCACATTATGGCCACGATCGCATTCTCTCCGTATGGGTGTTCTTCTTGGTGGATGTATTCAAGATACCTGCTCTTCACGAGAGGCATCTGTCCATAGTTAAGGACGACCCCCATTTTGTCTATGCGGTTCTGGTAGTTGGAGTGGTACACTGATACGGCTTGCTTGCTCTGCCCACAAGAGAACAGATCGCGCGGCAACTGATTGTGTTCAGGGAATACGATTTGGTTGCCCATGACGCCGAGGATTAGGGAGGGGTGAATCTCGAGGTGCGTATATCTTTCTTTTCCCAGTGCATCCGTATCCATGGCAATGAGGGCTGATTCTTCCTCGGCGGAGTCGATGTACTCTATGACGGCTCGGTCCGCGCTTGCGGCATCCTGGCCGAGAGAACCATACAGTTGCTCGAGAAGGTATATCTCGCAGTTGTCAGGGCTAAAAGACTCAGCCTTCTTCTGGCTGAACCCAGTGATAAGGTCGTTCCAGGTGAAGTTTCCTCTCTCCAGTCTCTCCCGGACCCTCTCATAACTCGGGATTTCATCGTCCATGTAGAAGATCGGTCGCGTGAGCCGCCCACCGTCGGTATATATGAAAATTGCATTCTCCTGGATGTTCCAGTGAGCGCTCATGTAGATGGGCAACAGCGCGAGCTGGCGCTGCAGCCTGATACGGCGGATGAGCTTATCGGGTTCTACCACGACGCCTATCCAGTTCCCGTTCAGGAACACCTTCGACGACACGCTTATGTCCTTCATTGTGATCTCCTCGAGCAGTCGCAGGCCCCCGAACATGCGCATCCAGCGGGCCATCGGGTGACCGGAGCAGGACTTCGTGATTTGCGCGACGATGCTCATGTGTTTGTGGAGTCCCACGTTGCCGCCGTCTGGTGTGTCGAGAGGGTCGATGATGCCCCACTGGGAGTTGTGCAGAAGGTGTGGACCGACGATCTTGGCGCTGGCCTCGAGAGGCAGGCTGATCTTGCGGAGGTGCGAGACGAACGCGTTAAACGACAGTCGGTTCAGGTCCTGCACCACGCCTTCTCTCTTCGTATGCTCCTCCGAGCCCCAGTTGCCCTTGAATGCCTTCTTGAAGCCGGTCTCAACGACACGGTCCTTGAAAAACTCGCGGAAGTTGTTTTCGATGAGGCTGGGGAAGTTTCGTTGATACACGCCTTCGTGGTAGTAGTATTCCTTGTCAATCTTTTGGAAGATATCGCGCTGCTGCAGGGTGTAATATTCCTTGAAGAGGTCATAAAGTAGTATGCCCGGCGTCTCGACGCGTTTGAACCTGAAGTTGTCGCGGTCGGTCGGCTTCTTCATACCGGTGGACACGTCCAGCATGCTTCTCACCATGTAGCCGACGAAGAATGCCTTTTGCGTGAAGTTGAGCTCGCCTACGTGGGGGAGGAAATAGTTCATAAGTATGTCCAGAACGTGAGGCACGGTCTTCCCCTTTGTGAACGTGGCGATAAACTTCAGGGCCTCGTCCTGCGAAAATATTCTTCCCGCGTCGTGCACCGAGGGGATGAAGAGATCAACATAGGTTTCGTATTTCTCGAGGTCGAGCAAGCAGTGCTCGATGATTGATTTGTCGGACACGACGCCCAGAGCCCTCATCAGTATAAAGAGGGGCACGGGTTTCCGGACGTTTGGGACGTTGACGACGATCTGCTTGTTGGAGGACGACGGTGACGGTGCCACGATGCGGACGGAGCTGGTCCTGACCGGCTTCGAGGAGTCCTCCGACACTGAGCGTATCTCGGCCGAGTGGCTGTACAGGTCGTTGACTCCGTCCTTCACGTAGAGCATGTTATCCGCGAACTTCTCTTGGCACACGATGACTTTTTCCTTGCCGTTGATGACAAAGTATCCACCGCGGTCGTTCCTGCACTCGCCCATGTTGAACCTCACCTGCGGGGCGAGGGTGTTCAGGATGCAGTACTTTGATTGCAGCATGATGGGAAAGTTGCCGAGGAACACCTTTTCTAAAGTCTTCTGCAGCAGCATCGGTTCGTCGCTGTCATCGCTCTTCATAGAAAATTCCACATCGACGTCATAGTGGATAGAGAGACCGTATGTCATATTTCGCAGTCTGGCCTCGTTGGGGTACATAAAATGCGGCTGGTTGTCGTCGTATACAACTGGCTTCCCGTAGTACAGCTTGTCACCGTTCCTCCCTCCGAGATAAAGGTCGCACTTTAGATTGAACTCCCTGGTGTCAGGGTCCTGCTGCTTCATTACACGGATAGGATTCTTCTCACGAAAAATACTCTGTATGCCTTCGTCGAAGAAGTCGTCGTATGTCTCCAGGTGGTGGCGCACCAGGCAGTGCGTGTTATCCTTGAAGTATTTGTCTATGATCTTCCAGGTTATATCATCCATATATATAACTTGGAACTATTTTTAAATGAGTACTACCTAAAACAAATCGTCGAACTATTGGTCGATCGTCGGCTCACACCCTTCTAGCCGGCGACGTCATTCATAGTTCATTGCCTAGGTTCGTCCGTCATCATGGGCCTAACGGAAGAGCAGGTCCGTGGAGGCCCCGGATCATCCCCCTCCAAACATGCCGAACATGCTGCGGGGCTTGCGACGCGTGTTGCGTCCGCTCTTCTTCTTCTTTGCGCTGCACCGCTTCGAGGACACCGGTAGGCAGCAGCGACCAGACTTAATGCGACGCCGTTTGTTGCCCTTAAGCTTACGCGAACCGCAGAACTTCGCCGGGAAGCAGCATTTCCCCGAGCCGCCCTTTGCACCGCCGGCCATGGACCGTCTCGGCGACACCATTGCGGCGCCCTTGCGGACGTCCTTGCCGACCTCCCTCGCGGCCCCCTGGACGCCACGGCCTACCGCCTGCGCAGCGCTCTTAACACTAGCCACGGGACGGACGCTCAAGGGGCGGTCACCAACCAGCTTCCTCTCAGCGTCGCGCACGACAGAACGTGTGCTCTGGGCCGCGCTGCGGACGGCACCCTTCAGGCCGCTGGCGGCCGAGGCGACGGCGCGCGAGACGGCGCCCACGACGTCGCCGCCCTTTCTCTTCCTCTTAGACCCACGACGGACTGTCCGGCGCTTCGAATGCTTTGCCATAGTTATAGAATATGATTAGATAATTTTATAACTACTTATGGAAACGGTTGTAGAGCTCAAGGGCGCACAGCCCTCCTGCGACCTGGGCGATGATGTAAGGGACCACTGCGGCGCGGTCGAGCTTGCCCGCGGTGGCCATCACCAGCGTAACGACGGGGTTGAACATCCCCCCGGACGCCGCGCCCCCCACTATTATGGTGAGTGCGAGTGCGGCCCCGATCGCCACCGCGTTTGCGGTGGACAAGACCACGTAGAGAAAGAACATTGTTCCCAGGAACTCGACCAGATAGGCGTTCATCCGTATATATATACACAACAGGAAAATTTACTAAAGTATGTCCCTAGCACCATCTGCAGCCGCTCTTGAACCCGGAGTTCGCCCCCTTCTTGGGCGGAGCGACGGCGCCGCCGGCTCGGCAGCGTCTGACCGCGTCGTGGCTGGTATTCTTGTTAAAGTTTTTGAACGCTAGGCCGTTGTTCCCTGCCCTGGTGGAGGACCCCATGGCCCTAATCTTCCGCATGCGGACTACGTCCTCGCTGCTGTTCTTGTTGAGCACGATTCCGGTCTTGTTCACGGGCCCAGACCTTGCGCGCTCGACCAAGCTTCTGTTGTAGTTCTTGTACACCCCTTGGATGAAGCCCCTGCGGCCTTGCGAGAACAGCGTGTCGTCGGCGGACGGACCAAACTTGGCGGGCATTCCCATCGTGGCCGTGCGGGACACACCGTTGTTGTTCGTGCCGCAGCCAGTGGTGGCCGGCGCCGCCGGGACCGACACGCTGGCCTTGTAGGCATCGAACTGCTGGGCCATAGTCGCTGCTGGCTGCTGGCCCGCACCTAGCACCGTGTTGGCGAGTATTCCGTCGTTCGCTCCCTGCTGCGTCTCCTGATGCTCCGCCGTCTGTGGGAGAGCGGCGACCCTGGGGGCCTCTTGTTCGGCGGCAACCCCGGGGGCCTCTTGTTCATCCAGCCGGAGCTCCTCAACGCCGGCTGCCCTAGAGGCCTCCTGTTCAGTGGCAATCCGGGCGGCCTCCAGCTCGGCCAACCGGAGTTCCTCGGCGGCGGCCTGCTCCAGCCGCTCGAGCTCCTGCAGGACGACCTCCTCCTGCAGTCTCTCCTCCTCAGCGGCAATGTCGGCTTGGTGCTCCGCCTGGTGGTCGGCTTCGACCCCTGCGTCCTCCACAAAGTTGGTAAACGCCTTTACGTCGTGGTAGTTGTGCAGAAGGTAGGAGATGTTGCTGCGACCAACTTCGTAAAACTCGGCCGAGGCGTAGTCGATCTCGAACCCCATATCCTGCAGGAACGATCCAGTGAGCTCGGTCATGACGGTGTGCTGGAAAGTCATTCCGCCTAGTATTGAGTTGTAGACCGTAGGATAGACGAGGTTGTCATGCAGCCGGAGTTCGTCGACCAGCGCTACGTCAACCAGCATATACCCACTCTCGATATGGAACCTGTCGGTGCCTGGGCCAATGTTGTTTTCCAAGAGGACCCCAGTGACCCGGTCTACGTAGCCGGCTGGGTAGTCTGCCATTGCCAGGTACGACTTGTACTTCTCGACCACGTTCGCGCCGGTGTAGAGGTAGTTGCTGCCCTCGTTGTGGATGTGCGCATTGTCGTCGAAATTCTCGAGGGTCGAGACTATGCCCAGCAGATGCAGGAGCTCGTGTATCAGCACCGTCTGGGCCACGGGAGTCGCGATGCCGTTGAGGTAGTAGGTTGTTGACTCGAACACGGGGTCCAGACTGATGATCGACCTGTTGATGTTGATACGCCCCTTCGTCACGATGGCCGCCCCATGCTCGTCCACGAGATTTCCGGCGTTGCCGAACACGCTGCTGTCCTCAAACTCCTGGGTTCCCAAGGATACATCATAGCGCCGGTCGCCAGGCGTCCGCTTCACGAACGACGATACCACGCTCTCAGCCGCGTTGCACAGCTGCAGCATCACACTCTGTTGCTCGGCGCTGAGCATATCGGGATCTATTGTCCATGTAATGAATTTACCGTCTACGCTCATTTAATAAATAACGATATTTAATTATTCATTAAATACTTAATGTCTCACCAGCTGGCGCGCGACGAAGGCACCGTTATTCTCGTTGCCTCCAAACGTGTAGTCGTTGTAGTTCCTGTTCTTGGCCTGCTGTTTCTTGAACCGGATGTAGTCACTGCTGTCGTAGACATACCTTGGGTTGCATGTCGATGGGGGGATATCTGTCCCGTCGCACTGGCCTCCAACGCGACCGATCAGGCGCTTGAGGCCGTGGAGGTTGGCCTTAGAGTTGACCTGGTTGCTGCCTCCGCACGAATAGTTTTTCCTAGCCAGGTAATCGCCCGAGTTATTCACTAGCCTAAAAGGAGTCCCTGACGGCTTCTGTCGGGCGCCAGTCAGGCTGTTGATCACGGGATTCTTCGTGTCCGGACTGTTGCGGCACCCGGCGCTCGCTCCGCATGCGTACTGGGTGTTCCACGCCTCGCGCAGCACCTCGCGCGAACGCGCGCGTTCGCTGGAGTCCGTGGTAAGGATCACAAAGGGAGGGGCCGTGCCATGGACGTTGGGATATACGCCCTTGGGGACTCTTCCGGTAAAAGTCATTCCAAGATGTGGACCATGCATTATATATACCGAACATAAAAAATTTGTAATAGTGCTAAACAAACCTTGGCGCCTACTCTGTCAGGATCCGGGGGACGACGTTCATCGTCCCCAGCTCCTGGAATAGCAGCTTGCAGGCGTATGGGATTTCGACGTATGCAAAGTCCGTCCGGTTGTCACAGGTGTTGCACACATGTATGTGCATATCGTCGTTGTGTGCCGCGATCATCCCGCACTTCTTGCACACGTGAACGCGGAACTGGTCAGAGGCATCGTAGAGACGTCCCTTCGTGAACCGCGACGCGCCGTGCGAGATCATGCAATCTCGCTCCATCTCACCAAACCGCAGCCCACCATCCCTCGCTCTGCCCTCCGCTGGCTGCCGGGTCAGTGCCGTGTTCGGTCCCGTCGCCCTGCTATGCTGCTTGTCATTCACCATGTGCTTCAGTCTCTGGTAGAACACCGGTCCCACGAATACGCTCGTCTCGATCTGTTCGCCCGTGGTGCCGCTGTAGAGAAGCTCGTTGCCGCGGGACTCGTAGCCGACCTTGCTGAGCTCTTCGCTGATGGTTTCAATGCCAAGCTCGCCAAAGCTGGTTCCGTCGCCGAAGAGTCCAAGCTCGAGCAGGACCTTGCCAAGGAGCGTTTCCTTGAGCTGTGCGATGGTCATGCGCGAGGGAATGGCATGTGGGTTGATAATGATATCGGGCTTCATCCCGTTCGCCATAAAGGGCATGTCGGCCTCTGGGATTATGTTGCCAATGGTCCCTTTCTGGCCGTGCCTTGACGAGAACTTGTCACCGATGACCGGCTTTCTAACCGTGCGCAGCCGGATCTTGGCGAAGTTATAACCGTCGCCGTTGCGGTCAATGTAGTTCTTGTCGACGTATGTCTCCTCCTGCGTCCTGCAGGAGCGGCTCTGGTCTTCATATTTGATAAGCTTGGTGGGGTCGTTGCGGTTCTCCTTAATCGGGACCATCTTCGCCATGATGATGTCGCGATTCTCGACGAGCGTATTCTCTGGGATGACACCCTTGCTGTTGAGTTTATTGTAGTTGCCAAACTTCATGCCCTTCGTCTTGGACGAGTCGGGCTTGCATCGCACCTCCTCGTCGCCGTGGATCTTCTTGTCCTCGTCCTTCTCCGTGTGGTAGATCGTGGCCATGAAGAGTCCTCGGTCGATCGACCCCTTGTTGAACATTATGCTGTCCTCCTGGTTGTAGCCAGAGTAGGTCATGATCGCAACCATGACAGGGGTCCCCGACGGAATCTTGTTCAGTTGGATGATGTTCATTACTCGAGTGTCGACCAAGGGCCTGGCCGGATAGGTCAGGACGTAGGCCGTCTTGTCCATGCGGCTATCGTAGTTGGTGACATACATGCCCATGGCCTGCTTCCCCATCGCACACTGGTAGGTGTTCCTAGGAGACTGGTTGTGCTCGGGGAATGGAATACAAGACGCTAGGATGCCGAATATCGTGCTGGGGTGGATCTCACAGTGGGTATACCTGCGGATGTGGTGGGTGTCGGCACGGGCCAGGTCTGCGGGCGTGACCGCGATCAGGGCGAACGACTGCTCCTCCGCGTCAATATACTCGATGACTGACCTTCCGTCCATGGTCTCGACGAGGAGGTCGTTCCACTTGATCCGGCCACTCCGCAGCCCGTCCACGATCGTGCGACTGAATAGCGTCCTGTTGTCGACGACGCGCAGGACAGGTCGGCACAATCTGCCCGCGTCGTTGCAGATGCGGATCTCCAGGTTCGCGGTATCGAACACGACCGCGGTGTAGATGTTGATGATCCCCTTGTGCTTCTTGTCTTTGAGGGAGGCATACAGCTCGCACGGTGAATGGGAGACACCGATCCACCGTCCATTGATGATGACCTTCACCTTCCCCGCAAGCTGCTCAGCGGGGACGTCGGCGACCGGGACGATCGACGGACGGACGTACTCGTAGAGCGAGCTGCTGTCGGACGGGATAGTCACGTGAGTGAGGATGCTAAGGTTCTTCACAACACCAACACCGTGTCCTTCCGGCGTCTCTGGCGGGCAGATGAAGCCCCACGACGTGTTGTGCAGCTTTCTGGGCGGCACCAACTTCCCACTCTTGTCAATCGGTGTGTTGACCCGGCGCAAGTGGCTCAAGCTCGAGATGTAGGTCAGTCGGTTGAGGACCTGTGCTACACCGACCTTGTTGCTGTTGGCATGCTTGATACCGAAGTCACCCGTGGCGAGCGCCCGCTTGATCCCATTCTCGATCGTAGTTGACTTGACGATCTTGTAGATGTTCGTCATGTTGATGATGGACGCGTAGTCCTCCGTCGACCTCCATGACCCATTGTTGATCTCTCTGACGATCTGCTTCTGCATATCCTTGACCAGCTTGTTGAAATAGTTCCTGAAAAGGTTGTTGATAAGGGCGCCCGGGGTGTCGACGCGCTTGTTGAGGTAGGAGTCACGCTCATCCTCCTTCCGAAGACCCATGCTCGCCCTGAGCAGGTTGTTTGCCATGAACCCCAGGAAATACACCTTCTGCATGCGGGTTTCGCAGTGCGGGAAGAGGTCTACTGCGATGACGTCAAGTGTGAACTCACGCTTGCGTTTCATGCCTTGCTCCTTGTCCATGTTGATTGGAGTGAAGAGCGCCTGGCCCATAAGCGCAGTGACAGCGTCTTCCTCGGTGAGGGTGTCGTTCGCATCGATGACAGACCCCTGGAGAGCTAGCAACATGTCCCTGCTCTTGGCGTCGTCAGCGTCGAGAAGGATATGCCGACAGATGTCCTTGTCCGTCACGACCCCCAGGGCCCGGAAGATCACGAACAATGGCAGAGGAATTTTCATGCGGGGGACCTGCACGTATACACCAAAGCCGAATCCGTTGTTCTTGGCCGAAAGAGTCATGTTGACCTGCTTCGGGGAAATACGCCTGAAATCCGGGACCGATTTCATCTCCGCACACCATGACCACTTCGTGCTGTTCTTCGACACGTTGAATACCTGGATGCGGTTCTCCGCTGCTCGTTCCTGACAGAGGATGGTCTTCTCTGATCCGTTGATGATAAAGTATCCGCCCGCGTCGAACCGGCACTCGCCCGTGACATCGACATCGACGTGCTTGTATTGCTTGAGAATGCAGACGTTTGAGTTAAGCATGACGGGCATCTTCCCAATGTGGATCTTAGGCAGGACCTTGTGATGCGTATGCGAGCTTGCAAGGTCCTCGCCCTGGCGGACCGTGTACTTGATATGGATGTCGACAGTCACCGCAGACGCATACGTGAAGTTTCGAAGCCTGGCCTCCTGAGGGAACATAAGCTTGGTCGCTCCATTGTTCTCGTGGATCTGCGCGCGAGACATATGGAAGTTCTCAAAGCTTATCGAGATCTCCAGCTTGTGCTTCCCAGTGTCCTTGTCCAGATCCTGCTCCGACGCTACCATGACCGGGTTGAACATCTCGATGGTCTTCGCCGCCTGATGCGAGTAGAAGTCGTCCATCGACTCCACCTGGTGCCTCACCAACTGGGCCAGGTGCTGCCCCTCGAAGTAATTCTCTATGACGTCGAACGCCAGCTCCGGGTAGTCGAAGCCCGGGTTCGATAGGTCGATTCTTTCATCGCGGTCTGTTAGGATGTCTTGTGTCGACATTAGCGTCGACATGTTTTTTGGTTATTTTATGTTTCAATTTCCCTCTAAACTGTTATTCTTTAATGTTTCGCGCCGCGCGGTTCCGTGTAAATGTGTCTGTCATAAGGTATTTAAGATATCGACATAGTCTATACCATGGCACACGAAGCATTCGACAGCGTTATGGACAGGTTCACCCGAAGAAGGAAGCAGGGACGCGCCCGGTCCAGATTTTTCGAGAGACACGAACTCAGCGCGAGCTGGCGAGCTGCGGAGGGCTGGAGGGAAGTGAACAGCCACGACTTTATGCACGCTGCGACGATATACAACCCAGACAATCCCTACGACGTGATAGAAGTGAACCCGCACGGCGACCCGTCCACGCATCCTCTCAAGTCGTTTGTTCCCAATGACAGCCAGAAGGTGGTCATTCGGCGAAAGATAGACAGCCTCCAGGACCTCCTCGACATCATCGACGAGAATCCAGTGTTCACCAACATCGAATACAACATCGACGTCGTTAGCCTCCACAAGATACGTCCTGCCCTCAAGAAGCTAAACGCGATGATTGGCATGCAGTCTCTCAAGGAGAACATCGTCGACCAGCTTTTGTACTACATTCAGGAGCTGCACAAGAACAAGGGGTCGACGACGGACTTTATGCACACGGTCCTGTACGGTCCGCCTGGGACTGGCAAGACGGAAATCGCGCAAATCATAGGAGAGATTTTCAGCAAGCTCGCCATCCTAGAGAAAGGGACCTTTAGGAAGGCAATGCGTTCAGACCTCGTCGCAGGATATCTCGGCCAGACCGCCATCAAGACGAGGGAAGTCATCGATTCCTGTCTTGGCGGTGTGCTGTTCATCGACGAGGCCTATGCCCTCGGATCGCGCGACAAGAAGGACAGCTACTCGAAGGAGTGCCTGGACACCCTGTGCGAGGCCCTGAGCGCGCACAAGGAGAGCCTCATGGTGATCGTTGCGGGCTACGAGGATCAGCTTCAGGAGTGCTTTTTCGCCGCGAACCAGGGACTCGATTCGCGGTTTTGTTGGCGGTTCCACACGGACAGATACTCGGCCGACGAGCTGATGCAGATCTTCACGAAGAAGGTCAGCGAGATCGGCTGGGATATAGACGCTGACTGTTTAGAGAACAGTGGGTTCCGCAAGAATGTCGACAAGTTCACCTCGTATGGCCGAGACATGGAGCTCTTGCTGTCCAAGGTCAAGATCTGCCACGGACGGCGCGTATTCACGCTGCCGCGTGCGGAGAAGATGAGGATTGCCCTCGAGGACGTCAACAACGGCATTGAGATGTTCCTCAAGCACAGAAAAAGGCTCGAGGATCCCGGGGATTTCCCAGGGATGTATACGTAATTATCGGTGTTCTCTTAGTATTCGATTATATTAGATGGACAGGAAGACGATCTCGATCAACCCAAAGCTATTCGAGTCGGGACCGAAGAGGAAGAAGAGCGAGAGGCGAAAGCCGGTGCACAACGTCAGGGGCAGCTCTCTCAAGAAGGACCTCATACAGCGAATCAAGCAACACAAGAGGGAGAGGAGCAACAGCCACCAGAAGGGGGAGGCCAAGGAAAACTCGGCGGACGTAAAGGAGATAAGTACGCCAGAGAGCGAGTTCCACAGCGCGATGGAAGACCTGGGGGACATCGTGCGACGGCGGAAGAAGACCATGAAGGAACCGAAGTCTACGCCGGGCGTGCCGCCTGTGCTGAGCAGCCCGGCACCGCGCGCCCCTGTGCCGACGGAGGTCCGCAGCAAGAGTCCCGCGATACACATAAACCTTCCCGGCAGCCTGAGCAAACCGGTCCCTCCCGTGCCTGCGGCCGAGGGAGGTGCAGCAAAGCCGGCTGCTCCGCCCTACGGGTGCCTCAAGAACGGACAGAAGCCGACGTACAAGACGTGGAAGAACGTGCACCGACCGAAACCTGGCGGCGCAGGGGGACGCATAACGATCGTCGATACAGAGCCAATGGAAGAGAACATCAAGGGCGTGGGCAGCCTCACGTACCGACAGAAGAGACTCGACGAGATCAAAAGAAAGATGAAGGCCCGGGACGAGCTGAGAGACAAGGAGAACGCCGCCAAGGGGGGCGTGTCGAAGAAGGTGAAGAGAACCGTAAAGAGCGTGCACTCCCTTGGCAAGTCGGGAAAGAGCGTAAGGGTGTTGATCAAGAACAGCCAAACGCGCAAGAACGACCTGATCGCCAAGAACATAATAGACCAGACCGACATGCACGATGTAAAGCTATACCTGCGAAACCAGGGGCTACTCGCGACAGGGAGCGATGCTCCGCCAGACGTTGTGAAGGAGATATTCGTGGCGTCGAAGCTGTCGGGCGACGTCGAGAACAAGAACCCGGAAGTAATGCTCAAAAACTACCTCGCACCAAGCAATTGAGCGCGACGCAATAGATTAATTGCAAAGCATATGAAGACATGCCTTCCAGTTAAACCAATGACGAGCACCCAAGAATATTACCGTCTCACGAGAGAATACATCGAGAAACTTGGCGAAAAGACGGTCGTCTGGTACCAGGTTGGGTCGTTCTATGAGATGTACGCCGAGCGTCGGGATGACGGCACCTATGAGGGTTGCAACCTTCGCGAGTTCTCGAGGGTGGGTAATCTCTCGATTGGCACGAAGACACCCAAGACCTCGATGGTCGGCTTCTCTACCTACATGGTGGACAAGTACATACCGAGCTTCCAGGAGGAGGGGTACACGATCGTT
>Ga0233413_10000898_pt1 | contig 13608 bp, 12 predicted proteins | sample Na_anoxic_6_MG_FD_189019 | JGI IMG/M metagenome (GOLD analysis project Ga0233413, IMG submission 189019) | Seawater microbial communities from Saanich Inlet, British Columbia, Canada - Na_anoxic_6_MG | ecosystem: Environmental > Aquatic > Marine > Inlet | place: Canada: British Columbia... | reverse complement strand
CCTCGTAAAAATAAAGATCACGAGAAAATGATAAAAGATAGAATTAAAGAACTTGTAACACCAAATATCATCAAGGAACTTGTGGAAAATAGAGACCGTTATGGAAATGTGGATGAATTTATCAATCGTAAAGGAATTAAAGGAATGGAATACTTAAAAGAGGCAGTTTATCCAGAAGATTCCGGTTTTTGATTGAATTTTATTATCAATAAGTATAAGGTTGGTATTTTCTAGTAATGATACAGTATATTCCATGATGGAATAAGACACAGTCTATCATAATTAAAATATGATAGATTACCCTTTACTTACTATTGATAGTATGTTATATTGAATTATTAGATTTTCTATAACGTTTCCAGTACTCCTTATTAAACATTTCCTTGGTGTTTTTTGATGAAATTATACTATTCAGTTCTTTCATGTAATCAAACCTGATTTGGGATAATGCATTGATTGATTTAATATCAATTTGTTTTTTACTGAATAGCTCTATGATATGCGTATCCAATAGATAAATAATTCTATTGATATTTTTACTGTTATTTAGTTTCATCTTCTATCAATCTTAATTTACTTCTTGTCATTCTATTTTCCCATACTATCAAGTCATCCTTTCTAACATACTTCGAATGTGATGATATTTCTATCATAGGTAGGTTGTAACGTGTAATCCAGGTTTCTATTGTTGCTCTATCTACTGAATAAAGTTTTTGCAATTTTTGTTTTGATATTCTTTCTTCTATCATTTTATATAAGTGTTTTAGTTTGTTCTTGTTTGTTCATATATTTTCTGTAATCTAATTCATTGAATACTGGTTCTGTATGGATAAGACCGTATTTACCATTACATTCATCAAAGGTTTCTAACCCACTTTCTCTGATTTTCCATCCATTTCCACCTATGAATCTGGATAGTTGATTATATAGATTCTTTTTGTTGTTATAGTGGATAAGAAGGTGGGTATGATACTTGGTCTTGTCACTATCTTTTTCAATTGAGTACTCTGTGTAGATAGCATCATTCTTTTTAATATTTCTATGAAGTTTTAGTATTTGTTTATGTAATACTTTACTGGATGGATTTTGATAGTTTCCGTGTTTGTAATCGAATTTTCTAATGGTTACTGCTATTTTGTTCATGGTTATTAAGTTACAAGTAAGTATGGTCTTGATGTGTTGATATATCACATCTTGGAGACTCTTTTCTAAATTTGTTAATTTACCCGTGTCAACTACGTTTGCAGTAATGGATTGGTTTGGGTATAACCAAATCTTCTATTTATAAGTATGAATTTTTCAAAAAAGATGAAAAGTGAGAAATAGTGATTCTGATAATATGAATTTATTATAAAAAAAAGCTAAACGATTCTTTACAATTGGGAGTTTATGAACTGACTAAAACAACTTGACGAACTTCTCTCTGTGAGTACATTTCACGTGTTATTTGAGAAGTTCTTTTTTCTCGTGAGTGTTTCTTTGTTTTAATATTTATATTTAGTGTACTTCTTGTATATAGATTCTATAATTCCCCCCGAAAATAGGGCAGTGATTTAAGTTAATATTAATTCTTAATTTCACTGATATGAATAATCAAATAATCCTTAATTTTAAACAATTGTTGTCCTAAATATTGGGGAAATTATATATTAGTGCTCCGAAAGCAAACTCAGTACAATTTAAGGTTTACAAAAGAGCTGGTTTTTTGCCCGCACATTGAGGCTTATCAAAAGATTATAGTAGTCTTGTATGTTCTAAATTAAATCTAGATTAAAGTTTTTATGACTAAAGGACAAGAAACACACAAAATATGGCTGGAAACCGCCTTTTACCTTTTTTCAGAAGTTGGACCTGATGGTTTAAATATTAAATCTCTATCAGAGGCTGCTAAACTTCCCCGTTCCAATTTCTATTATTATTTTACTGATAAAGAGGATTTAATGGAGCAATTATTTAAATTATATATAGATTTAAGTAATGCTTATCGTGAAGAAGTAGCAAAGAATTTCAATAACTTATTTCCCGATTTATATGAATTTTTGGCCAACTTTAAGCAAGGAGTAAAATTTCATAGGCAGCTATTTAACAACCGTCATATTCCAGAATATGAGCACATTTACTATAGTTTGAATAGAGCGGCTCATGAGTATATTGTGCCTAAGGTAAAAGAATATTATAATCTCGATATGGATGATAATGAGATTATGGCTTTATGGGAAACCATAACAGACACATGGTATTGCCGTATTAATTTTGATGATTTTACGGCTGCTAGTTTATCTAAACTAGCAAAGGACATTATAAATACTGTATTGCCCTTAACTGGACAGAAATCGATTCGTTCATAAGTGAGGTTTATTTTCGTAATTTCTGTTACAGAATATATATGACATGAATTGAATACCAGCAGTAAATTAAAGATTGATTGTTTGCAACGCCAATTTAGAAAAATACACTATTGCTTAATATAAAAGTCATTCCTCTTCTCAAATATCGTGAAGCAATAAATTCGCTAATCACTTTCAATTTCAGAAACGATAACCTTTTGCTCAGATATGAATAAAAGTGTGTTGACCAGCTAATGTTTCCATTTACCGCCTTAATACCACTGAATGAAACACTGTTGCTGGAAAAATTAAGTTCTATTATTATTCTAAAGTGATTATCCATAAAGGTTTAATACTAGACACTAGTGTCTATATTTTTTGCATTAATCAATGTAATTTTGGAGTAACATTTTTACACTGTATTAAGAGGTAGGAGTTATCTTAACATTAGGTTAGGAAGTTAAAAGATAATTACAAATTAAAATATATAAAAATGAAATCTGAAACCATTACAAAAAAAGTGCTGAGAAAATCTTTGTTCTTTGTATTCATTTTAAACATGATAGCTGCTTTTGGCCAAGAGCAAAATAATGGTAGACCAACTGAATCAGTTATTGACGGTAGTATTTTGCCATTCCCCGATCCTACTTCCGCAAGTGTAACTGGAAAAACCCTTAAAGAATCATCACATAAGTGGAGAAAAACACCAAATCGTTTACGGGCAGATGCTCCCAATATTGTAATATTCATGACAGATGATGCCGGTTATGCCAATGCAAGTACATTCGGAGGTCCTGTTAACACACCCACTCTTGACAGGTTGGCCGAATCAGGGATTAGTTACAATGCATTTCATACCACAGCACAATGTTCGGCAACACGTTCTTCATTACTTACGGGACGTAACCACCATCGGGTAGGTGCAGGACAAATTGCTGAATTTGCATCGGACTGGGACGGTTATGTTGGCGTAATTCCCAGATCAACAGCTACGCTTCCTCAAGTTTTGTCCTATTATGGGTATAATACCGCAGCCTTTGGTAAATGGCATAACACGCCTGTAACTAACATCACCAAAATGGGACCATTTAATCGTTATCCTACTGGAATGGGCTTCGATTATTTCTATGGATTTATGGCGGGTGAAACTTCGCAATACGAACCCATGTTATTTGAGAATACTAATCCTATTAATGTACCTCACGACCCCGAATATCATTTGACTGAAGATATGGCAGAAAAAGCCATTCAATGGATGAGAACAAGCAGAACTTTGACTCCTGACGAACCGTTTTTCTTGTATTTTACGCCGGGTGCAGTGCATGGTCCTTTTCATGTTTTTAAAGAATGGGCTGATAAATACGATGGTAAGTTTGATGAAGGATGGGAAGCCCTTAGCAAAATGACTTTCGAACAACAGAAGAAACTGGGTTGGATTCCTGAAGATGCCATTCTTAATCCATTACCTGAAAGCATGCAGAAATGGAAAGATATTCCCGCATCTCAGCAAGAATTCCAAACACGTTTGATGGAAATATATGCTGGATTCCTAGAGCATACCGATGTGCAATATGGTAAAGTAGTTGAGGAACTCGAACAACAGGGAATACTTGATAACACCCTAATTATTTATGTGTTTTCTGATAATGGCCCGTCTGGTGAGGGGATGAACGGTACAATATCGGAGTTACTGGCTCAGAACGCCATGCCATCAACCATTGAACAACAGATTGATGTACTTAACAAGGATTACGGTGGCATAGATGCTTTGGGTGGACCACAACTGGAGGCTATGTACCACAGTTCTTGGGCTTATGCTGGTGCTTCGCCACTGCAAGGTATTAAATTACTTGCTGCATATATAGGTGGTACACGTACACCACTAGTGATTTCATATCCAAATAAGATTAAACATGATGCCAAACCTCGTAGTCAGTTTCATCATGTAAATGATATTGCTGCTACTATTTACGATGTACTTGATATAATCCCACCTAAAATTGTAAATGGTGTTGAACAGCAAGCACTCGATGGAATGTCAATGGTCTATAGTTTTGCTGATGCCGATGCCGAATCTCCTAAAAAGACTCAATATTTTGAATTAATGGGTAGCCGGGGTGTTTATCATGATGGTTGGTTTGCCGGTACTTTTGGACCTAAAGCACCTTGGAACTTAGATGTCACAGGAGTAATGAACTGGGAACCTGATAATGATGTTTGGGAACTTTACAATCTAAATGAAGACTTTTCACAGTCAACAGATCTTGCAAAAGAAAACCCAGAGAAACTAGAAGAGTTAAAGGCAGTATTTGACAAGGAAGCCATAGCAAACCTTGTTTACCCTATTGGAGCCGGATATTATACTGCATTCTATAGTCCTAGTGAGATGCCTGCCCCAACCTTAACGGAATGGATTTTTTATGACGGACAAAACCGAATCCCAGAATCCATGGCTCCTAAATTTGTTAGTGGTCGCTCTACTCTGGCGGTGATTGATGCTGAAATTGGCGATAAGGCTAACGGGGTACTATTTGCTGTTGGTGGCACATCCTCTGGTTTTACTGTCTACATGGATAATGGATTGTTGAAGGCAGAATACAATGCGATGACTTTAAATCGTTATAAAGCATCCTCAAAATTGCCAATTCCTGGTGGTAAGGTGAAGATTGAAGTGTTAACTAAATATGATGCTCAAGAACGTATGGCTCCGGCAACTGTAACAATAACAGTAAATGGCTCACAGGTCGCACAAATGCGCATAGAGCGTTCAGTTCCTGCAGCGCATACAGCATCTGAAACTTTTGATGTGGGCATAGACTTAGGCTCGCCAGTGGCTTTGGATTATCTTGATCAAGCTCCATTTAAATTTAATGGTAAGATTGAAAGAATCCAAGTCAACTATATTAAATAATTGGATCTAATTTATTGTAAGTGCAAGAATGAAACTGTATAAAATATTCCGAAAGCCTCCGTTTTTCATGAGTGCTTCCCACTACTTGAAAAAGGATGACAACCCCCTTAAAAGCGGAACGAAATCCCGTAAGGCAGTTATTATTCCCTTAATTTTAATGCAGTATGGGAGCATGAAAGATAAAATAAAAGCAAGTACTTCTACCAAACCCGAAATAGTTGCATCCATAAAAAGTATGTTAAAAAGTGCCAAGCAATTAACGTATAATCCCAAACAGGGAAAGACACATATTGACAAGGATACCCTTACTGAACTGGAAAGTTACGCCTTGGAGTTAGGCGTATCGCAGATTGGATACACCAAAGTAAATCCAAACTTTATTTTTGAAGGATTTGAAATTCTATATGATAATGCCATGGTTCTTACCATGGAGATGGAACGAGTAGCCATGAAGTCAGCCCCATCTGAGACTGCAACAGGCGAAATATGGCGTACTTATTCTGGTTTAGGAGATATAGTCAATAAGCTAGCAGAGTTTTTACGAAAACGGGGATATAATTGTCATCCATCTCCAGCTTTTGGTGGAGATGTTTGTACACCCCCGCTAGCCCAAGATGCTAGTATTGGTGCAATTGGAAAAAATGGATTACTTATTACACCCGAGTTTGGACCTTCACATCGTATTGCTGCAGTTTTTATTGATGTGGATAATTTACCTGTTAAAACACTTGAGGATAATGAACACCTATGGATTAAAGATTTCTGTGAAATATGTAATGTTTGTGTAAAACATTGTCCAGGTCAAGCAATTTATGAACAAACAAGAACCTTAAATGATGGTTACCCAGAATATATTGATCGAGAAAAGTGTGCACCGCATTTCTCAAAAAACTGTAGCACCTGTATAACGGTCTGTCCGTTTATAAATGGCAATTATAATAAAATGAAATTGGCATTTGAAAAAAAAGAAAAAACAAAGAATAAAATATCTATGATTGTTCACTCTAGGTAAGGCATAGAAAAAACAAAACAATTTTAAATCAAAATGTTGTGCAGAATGACTTTCTCAAACCAAACTCAATTAAACAAAGCAAAATGAAATTTAAAAAATTACTGAGAATCATGTTTGCAATAGGTATATTTCTGAACCATTATTCTTTTTTCGGCCAAGAAACAGCAGATGATTCCAATAAGTGGCAGTTTACAATAGGGCCTTATGTTCTTTTTCCGCATATGAATGGTGAAGTTATTGTAAAAGGAATTCCAGCAGATGTTGATACCTCACCAGGTGATATATTTGAAAATTTAGATTTTGGAATGATGTTATATTTTGAAGCCTCAAACTCGAAGTGGGTAGCTGTTCTTGATGGACTATATATGGATCTGAGTCAAGAAGGAGAGACAGTTTTGACCGGTCGAAAAGTATTGGTTGGCGTAGACCAAGTAGGGTTTTCCATATCGGGAAGGTATAAAATAAAACAATGGCTTGATGCAGGTGTTGGTGGTCGTATTAATTCAATTGGATCGAACCTAAAAATTGATCCAGGTGATATCTTACCTGGCACAGAGTTTTCAATGAATGAAACTTGGTTTGACCCCATAATTGTTGCAAGGTTGATGACCAATTTTAACAATGAAAAATGGCAACTTGGTTTGTATACAGATATCGGCGGATTTGGAATAGGGTCAGACATCACTTGGCAAATAAACCCTTTTGCTAGTTACCAACTAGGAAATTGGTTTAAATTAGGAGCGGCTTATCGATGGTTAGGAATCAATTATACTACCGGAACTGGAGCTGAAACATTTCTATATGATGTAACAACATCAGGTCCCGAAATCAGGTTCTTATTCAACTTTTAGGTACTGAACAGGCAAATAGATAAGGTTTCGAATGTGCTCATTTTTAAAAAACTATTAAAATTCAATATTTATAAAATCAACATAACATGAACATTAAAAAGAATTACCTTTCTTACTTCGCAATTATTGCGCTGCTATTTGCGGGATGTAACAAAACTCAAGAAGCTAAAACTAATATCGCTATAAATGATCAAGGCTATGTGGTATTGACCGATGGAGAAGTTGAAAATTTAGTAAAACGATCTTATCAATATGTTACGTTGTTCAACGTTAATAACAAATTTGCTGTTACACAAGGGGGTTGGAACACCATTAATGCAGACACGAAGCTAAAAGATCACACCATGACTGATCTTGCACGACCAAATAACGATTCGTTTTATACTGGTATCATGCTCGACCTTAGGGAAGAGCCCTTTATTGTTACTTTACCTAAGTTTGATTCAAAATATGTATCGCTTATGGTAACTGCTTACGACCATTATGTTTATGTTCCTAAAGCCACCCGTTTGGATGATTTCCAAAAAGAAGAGACAATTCTTTTTTATAGCACGAGAACAAAAAATTATAAAGGAGAAGCTGTTGAAGGTGTAGATGAAATCTTTGAAGCGAATGGCGACTTTATTTCTGTGGTTTTTAGAATTATGCCCCATGCCAATGAGCCAGAGCGATTTGAAAAAGTTATTGCTCAAATAGGAGAAATTAGTATGCAACCCCTTTCCGAATTACAGGGAAAAGAGGCATTGGCAGCTGATGAAATTAACTTTCCACAATTAGGTAAAAGGGAAGTTGATATTTATGGAAACAACTTTTTGGAGGTGATGCAGTTCGTATTTAATCACCTTACATTTGATGAAAACGACGAACTAGATCAACAGGTTTTAGCAGCATTTAAGCCTTTGGGAATTGTTCCTTCAAAAGAATACAATCCAGAAACTGCAGTAAAAATTGACGGTGAAAGATTTAAAGCTGCGGCTGATAAATTATTCAAAGAGAATTTAAATTCATTGGCAAACCCAAGTATGTCAGAAAAATTAGCACCAAGAATTTTTAAACCTAAAGGGCAAACAGATTTAGAAGCATTAATTGCTCAATCTGTAATTGGCCCAATAGGCCTTCCGTTGGATGAAGCATTTTATCCTGCAGTAAACACAGCTGACGGAAGTCAAATGAACGCAATGAATGACTATGTAATTAAAATGACAAAGGAGCAATTACCTCCTGCTAAGGCATTTTGGTCATTGACACTGTATGATAAAGCCAATGGGTTTTTTATCCCTAATGAATACAAAAAATACAGCGTTGGCGAAAATGGAGGAATGCAATTAAACAAGGAAGGCGGTATTGAAGTATATGTTGCTGCAGAAAAGCCAGAAGGCGTTCCAATGAAAAATTGGTTGCCTATAAACCGTGGCGATGAAGATTTAGATATCTTACTTCGCGTTTACGTTCCAGAATTAGATAAAATTTCATCTTGGGAGGTTCCAAATGCAGTAAAATTATAATTTGAATTTGGAGTCACTTGAAGTTTATCGAAATATGTAAATTTTTAGACTAATTCTTTTTTTTTGATACTCATTTCAATAAATACCAATGCTCAAGAAACATGATAATTATTAGCTTTCGGTGGATAGGGCTAAAACCCTGACAGAGATTTTTATATCTACACACTCAGAAATTGATGATATATATCATGAGAATTACAGTATCAGTATTCTAAATTTGTCTATTACTCATTGATGCGTATAGTCTTACTATTCAACCAGTTTAACCAGTATTAATATAACTTTATAATATGAAACATTTTAACAAACTTTTAATTGGCCTGACAGCTATAGTAATTATGGCAGTTTTCGGATTTTCTAACCCAAATGAAAACAATACAAAATATGAATGGAAACAAGTAACAACCCTCGAATCAGTTGTAGGAGCAGGTTTTGGTCGATCATCTGTTATTGAAACTGTAAACGGAGAAACAAAATTGTTAAATGATTATGAACTCAATAATTTTTTTAGCGCAGCAGGTATAAACATGGGAAATGTTCAATCTAACGAGAATACGATTGTTAGGATCATTACCGAAAATGAATCTGATGGATGGGAGCTTTTTAGTATTACTTCAACAGCCTTGAATACAGACACAAAAAGACAAGGCATATTTATAACCAGACATTTATTTAGACGTAAAATTTAAATTATTCTTTAAGCCTTGACAAATGCATTATGTTCGAATAAGACTTCACTATAGATTCATGATTGCAATGACCTTTTATTTCATTGTCATTACGATGTTTGTATCCTGTCAAACTCAATCTGATAATCCTGTCAACTCGAAAGGAGAAAATAGACCAAATGTTCTTCTGGTAATGGTAGACGACATGGGTTTTACAGATGTAGGTTCCTATGGAAGCGAAATTAACACCCCTCATATTGACAAACTTGCTCAAGAAGGAGTTCTATTTACCGATTTTCACACATCTGTTAGTTGTTCGCCAACTCGATCAATGTTGTTGTCTGGGACAGATAATCACCTTGCTGGCTTAGGAAATATGGGAGAACTATTAGCTCCTAATCAAAAAGGAAACCCAGGCTATGAAGGGTATTTAAACTCAAATATAATTAGTCTTGCAGAAGTGTTGAAAGGTGCGGGCTATCATACTTACATGGCAGGAAAATGGCATTTGGGGCATGATAAAACCAATATTCCAGGAGCAAGAGGATTTGAAAAATCGTTTAGCTTATTATACGGAGGAGCAAGTCATTTTTCAGACATGTCAGGGATCATGCCTTCTGAAAATCCTGCTGCCTATTCAATGAATGGTGAGTTCATTACCGAACTCCCAACTGATTTTTATTCGTCCAGAAGTTATACGGATTTTCTTATGGAATCAATTCGTGAAAATAGAACGGATGAGAAACCATTTTTGGCCTACTTGGCTTTTACTTCGCCACATGACCCTTTGCAAGTTCCTGAGCCATGGATGAGCAAATACCGCGGAGCTTATGATAATGGGTACGAACAATTAAGAAAAGAACGCATTAAAAATACAAAGGCGTTAAATCTAATCCCAGCTGAAGCAAAACCCCCAGAGATACACCCAATGCTAAAACCATGGCAATCATTAACGTCAACAGAACAAGCTTATGAATCACGCAAGATGGAAGTTTATGCCGGAATGGTTGAAAACATGGATTATCACTTAGGGCGGATGCTAAATTTCCTTAGCGATATTGATGAGTTAGAAAATACAATTATCCTTTTTCTTTCAGATAATGGCTCTAATCCATGGGTCAATACCCAGTACCCTGGAAATGAAGATGGGGTTTATTTAAGCAATTTTAATAACAACATTGATAATTTAGGTAATCCAACATCGCATATTGCTTATGGGATGGGATGGGCATCGGCTTGCTCGGGACCTCTTAACTATTTTAAAATGACCGTTGGTGAAGGCGGAATTCGCACCCCATTTATTATGGCTGGACCAGGTATTCCTAAAGGCGAAAGACATACGAACTTTGCTTATGTAACTGATATTATGCCAACCATTTTAGAAATGCTGAATATTGAAAAGCCAAATTCATTCAATGGCAAAGATGTTTTAGCAATGAGTGGAAAATCGATGTCTAAGGTCTTTTCCGGCGAAAAAGAATCAGTTTATGAATCAAATGAATATGTGGCTGGTGAAATGGGAAATGGTAAATGGGTGCGTAAAGGAAATTATAAAGCTGCAAAGGTGGTTCTTCCGTATGGACCAGGCGAATGGGAATTATTTGATATTTATCTTGATCCAGGTGAAACAACAGACTTGGCAAGTCAACATCCTAAGAAATTGGAAGAATTGAAAGCTGATTGGGAAAGCTACGCAAAGGAGGTAGGTGTTGTATTAACAAAGTAGTAAGCCTTATTAGCCTTAAAAAAACTGTTTAATCAAGAAGAAAAGTTTCAAAACATCATATATTCCAATTTTTTAAATAAAATAGTCCTAAAATGAAAAAATACAAAAAATTGTTGTTTGCCTCCTTATTAAGTGCTGTATTGCTTTTAGTAAGTTGTAATTCAAAAACTGAACAGAAATCCACAGTTGAAATTGATGAAAACGGATTTGCAGTTTTGACTGATGCCGAAGTTGAGAACCTTGTAAAACGAGCCTATCAATATGTTGCATTATACAATGTGAATAACAAATTTGCCATTACTCAAGGAGGTTGGAATACACTATTGGCAGATACAAAACTAAAAGACCATACTTTAACAGACATTGCCCGTCCTAATAACGATTCATTCTACACTGGAATTATGTTAGACCTTCGCAAAGAACCATATATTGTTACTTTACCAAAATTCGATTCAAAATATGTGTCGTTGATGGTAACAGCATACGACCACTACGTACATGTGCCTAAGGCAACTCGTTTGGGCGATTTTCAGAAAGAAGAAAAAATTCTTTTTTATAGTGAAAGAACAGAAAACTATAAAGAAGAGGATGTTGATGGAGTAGATGATGTATTTCTGGCAAATGGTGATTTTATTTCGGTTGTATTTAGAGTGATGCCGCATGCGAATGAGCCAGAACGCTTTGAAAAGGTAGTTTCCCAAATTGGACAAATCAAAATGGAGTCACTATCAGAATTTAAAGGAAAGGAAAGAATTGCCCTTGGTGAAGTTGACTTTCCTCCAGTTGGACAAAGTGATGGCGACATTTTTGAAAACAACTTATTGGAAGTAATGCAGTTTGTGTTTAATCACTTATCGTTTGATGAAGCAATTGAAGAAGACAAACAAGTTTTATCCGCATTTAAACCATTAGGTTTGGCTCCTGGGAAAGAATTCAATCCAGAAACAGCTGTTAAAATTGATGGGAAACGTTTTCGTGAAATGAGTGAGAAGGTTTTTACAGAGTATATGAGTTCCATGGCTGACCCAAATACGGCAACAAGACTAGCACCAAGAATATTTAAACCAAAAGGTCAAACAGATTTAGAAGCACTGATTACTGTTTCAGTTATTGGACCTATAGGCCTACCGCTTGACGAAGCTTATTACCCAGCAGTAAATACAACCGATGGAAGTCAAATGAACGCCATGAATGATTATGTAATTAAAATGACAAAGGATGAGCTTCCTCCAGCAAAAGCATTTTGGTCATTAACATTGTACGATAAAGCCAATGGTTTTTTCATTCCTAACGATTACAAAAAATATAGTGTAGGAGAAAATGGAGGAATGAAATTAAACGAAGAGGGTGGCATTGAAGTTTATATTGCTGCTGAAAAGCCAGAAGGAATACCTGAAGAAAACTGGTTGCCCATAAACCGAGGAGATGAAGATTTAGATATTTTACTTCGTGTTTATGTGCCTGAACTAGATAAAATTTCAGATTGGAAGGTGCCAAATGCAGATAAATTATAATTTGAATCAGGAGTCACCTGCAAGCTTCGGTAGATATGAATACTTATAGATTGGTACTTTTTTGTTTTTTGATACTGATAACAAAAAATTCAAACGCTCAGGAATTAACACAAATTTATTCTTATGGAGGAAAAGACCTTCAAGTTAGTTCAGAATATGATTGCTCAAAACCATATTCACTTTTGGCTGCTGATTTTGCAGTTGTGAATGTAAAGATTCCCAAATGGGTTTATTCTAGTGCAAGTATTGAAGAATTAAATGAAGAATTTAGCAAAGAGTTCAAAAAAGAAATTGGTAAGAAGATTACCCTTCTAAGAGAACGAAAAATAGAATTCAAATCTTTTGGCAATATATTTCAGGGTTTTTTATATGAAATTGAAGCCAATGAAAAAAAGAGTTTAATGATAAGTTCCTTTGGTATTATTGAAAATCCTATTTACCTCACGCTAGCGCTCAAGGATCAAAGTCTTGACTTTGACAGTTTAGAGTTATCTTCTGAATTAATTAAGCTAATTGCTATTAGCGATGTAAAATGATTTTTAATTTTATGATAAAAGAAGGTTTTACCTATGGCGGAACATCCAGAACGAGATAGAATTACTGGCAAAAAGTTTTTTAGTGACTTATTAAAAGCCATTGACGTGGAACGCGGCTTCTTATACAATATAAAAGCTTTGATCCGCTTTCCTGGCCTTGCAATAAGAGCCTATTTAGATGGAGACAAGACAAAGCTGTTAAACCCTTTTAAGTACTTTCTATCAAGTATATTTCTAAGCATACTATCATTCTGGCTTGTTCAGAAGTTAGATCCTGATGTAGTTAATGAAACTGAAGCACAATGGGATAATATATTTAGTTCTGACATAACTACTTATGGATCAGGCATCTTGACAATATTGCTTTTAGCGCTCTTAGTCACATTAATAAAAAGAAAGTCTGATTATAATTTTTTTGAAAATCTTATTGGTATCATATTTCTTTTTTCGACTTATATCATCATTGAAATACCAGTTGAGTTTATTCTTATACCATTCCCAGATGCTATTTATTTTGCTCCAATAATTCCTTTTATCTATATAATATGGGCCATTAAA